>ERZ791926.346-NODE-346-length-43230-cov-23.249450_pt1 | contig 43230 bp, 49 predicted proteins | sample MGYA00510131_ERZ791926 | MGnify/ENA primary metagenome ERZ791926 (study PRJEB30046, sample SAMN00792052) | human gut metagenome | study: EMG produced TPA metagenomics assembly of the A metagenome-wide association study of gut microbiota in type 2...
TATTTGGTACACTTCCGCTTCCGGCTTCTGGATTTACCGGGGCTGCATTGTGTCCCGCTTCTGTCGGCTGCTTCTGTTCTCCGGTCGGCGCTCCGCTTCCCGGATTTATATTTGGTACACTTCCGCTTCCGGCTTCTGGATTTACCGGGGCTGCATTGTGTCCCGCTTCTGTCGGCTGCTTCTGTTCTCCGGTCGGCGCTCCGCTTCCCGGATTTATATTTGGTACACTTCCGCTTCCGGCTTCTGGATTTACCGGGGCTGCATTGTGTCCTGGCTCTGTCGGCTGCATTTGTTCTCCAGCATATGTGCTTTCCGTATTCTGCATATTGCTGCTTTCAAATCCCATACCTTCTGAAGGTGTTCCACTTTCAGGAGTTTCTGCCATTCCATGACTGCTATTCCCTGTTGTATTTGGTTCCTGCATCGGCGCCGGTGTTGTATTATCTGTTCCCACATTTGGCTCCTGCATAGCGCCGCCTGATTCCGATGTACTACTATTGCTTGCATTTGCTCTCTGCACTGCGCTCTGCCTTGCTGTAGAATCGGATTTATGTGCATTTGCAGTTTTTCTTGCATTGCGAGCCTGGCTTGAAAAATGATGCTGCATTCTTGCCTGCTGTACCATACGTAGAAATGACATCATTTTTTGTGATCCTGCGGAAATTCCCATATCGTAACCAAACAATCTTTGAATTGCAGCCGGTCCATCAATTACAACGAGTGCTCCAAACAGAATAAGAAATGGGCGCACAAATTGGTTTGAAACCGATGTATTTAAGTATTGCTGCCAAAGCAAATATAGTTTTAAAATCACTGGGATTCCAAAAAGAACAATATATCCGTCAAAAAATGCTTCTATTGTTTTTATCGTTTTTTGTCCGGATGTTAAATCAAGTGAAGCAAGTGTGCCAATTATCCTTGTAGTTGCTATTTCCCATATCATTTTTATAACTGCATAACCAGAAAATAAAAAAACAAAAATATTAGCCAGCAGAACAATAATAAGCTGTATGTAATGTATCTTATACCGGTAATAATATGGCGGGTCTAAAATATCAAACAGTCCTTTTGTTCCAATTTCATACCATTGGAGAGTTCCACTATCGGAAATAAGGCGATAATGATTAAATACCTGTTTCTGTAAATCCGTATCAAATTCAGATGCTTTTAAATGTTCAGAAGAATCAATCGCAGACAATACATCTTTTGTTTCTGCACCTACAGTATCTGCAAGCGTAACATTAAAGTCCCAGTTCCTGTTTGCAATGGTCTTCAAATCGGATATGTTACTAAGTACCGTTGCCGTTGAATATGAATCGGACATTAATTCATTTTTCGCAGATAACAATCCTTCGTTCAGAGATGTAATAACTGTTGGTGTTAAATACACGACTGCAAGAAGAATCATAATGTTTTTTATTACCGGTGGCTTTTTTTCGCTAAACATTAAATATGTACCTAGAACCGCAAAGGTTAATGTCATTCCGGCAATAATTAAAACTGAAAAACTTGATACAAAAGTTTTGTATGCTTGCGATCCGGTAAAATTAAGTGTATTGTAAGCTTCATTAAAAACTATTTCACACAGCTCACTTAAATTTGCTAATGCTTTAATAAGCCACCAACCCAAAACTCTGGCCGCATCTATAAAAATATTAGATGTTATAAAATATGGAAGATTGTTTCCAATAATCGTCTGATAATCCATCTTAAACCTCTCATTTATAATTTTAAAAATCCGGCCGCCTTTCGACAGCCGGACTTAGGTTATTAATCACTCCTCGAATAGAGAAATAATTTTTACTTTTTCTGTTACAGCAATACCGCTCATGCAGATTGCTATTACATAATCTGCGATGCTGGACTTTTCAGTTACATTTAAATTATTTTTTTGTGCATAACTTAGCAGCATCTTACTGTTTGTTGTATCTTTCAACAGTATGTCATTCCGATAGAACCATTTGTAATATTCATATTCCTTCATCTGTTCTTCCGTTATCGTTTCAATCAATTCCTCATTACCGGATTTTAAAATTTTATCCATATATTCGTAAGCGTACTTATTCATTACATATCGATAATTAAAAAATTCTGGTACGTCATTATCTGAAACAATTGGAAGTGGAATGTCCGAAAACTTCCTGTCAGCAGGAAATGAATCTAACAAATACTCATACGAAAACAAATATCCCGTTCCCCTGTCTATACTGTTAAAAATAGGATAAGGTACTATTTTATTTCCTTTTAAATCTGTACGTTTCATAAAACGTTTTACAACGTTCTCTCCCGGCCGTAAGTCCATAAGTTCATTTGGACTTAAAAGCGGACGTTCTTCATACATTTCAGTAAAATTTTTGCTTAGTTCCATTTTCTTTCCGCTACGGGTTATATTCGTAATCGTTTCATTTCCAAGCAGCTTAGAAAATTCCTCGGCTGTTTCATAGAGTGATGTCTGAATATAAATCTGATTACCGCAATTAGCTTTAATCGTCTTTGCATCATCACCATATATACTATCAAGCTGTGAATATGCTTGTAAAAACAGATTAAAAATCATATTTACACCCAGTCCCACAGAAATCATTGTTTTAAAATCTTTAATCGCCGGATAATTACCAATCTCATCCAAATGAAAAATAATTTTCCTTTTACATTTCTGTCCCGGTGCGCCAGCTGCTCTCCTGGCATTCGCTTGATACACCTGTCCAATAAGCGTGGAAACGATACTATCTTTACTTCTGTCGTAAAATGGCACACCAATAAATAATGCTACAGGCTTATCATCAAAACCCAATGACTCTAAATTAAATGTACTTCTTGCTGTCATTTTTGTTATGTTTTCATACATATAAATATTTAGCTTAGTAAGCGCCTGCGAAAAAATAGAGCCTTTGGTTTTATCGCCGGATACTTCAATACTTGCATATATCGCTTTGGCTCGATCTCCTGCTGGACGCTTTTGAAAATACACATCCAGCTGCGTAGTATGTGCATTAATATACACTCTTGCAAGCTCTGTAAACGTATTTACAATAGACGCTACTGTAACTCTTTTTATATTCTCATGCGAATATTCAAATTTAACTGTTGTAGGAATATACCGAAACTTTTTTAGATTATCTTTTGTAAAAATTTCCGGTATATTAGAGTTCCACTCTGTATCTGCAGCTGCTTTCTGCTCTGGTCGCAATCTTTCATATGCCGCCTGCCGTTTTAAAAAGATTGCCGCAGCTTCTGCATTTTCTCTTAAATCCTGCTTATTGCAATCATCGATGTGTGCAATAATAAGTGCAGATAATGCACTTGTCGCATTATTTAAGAAGAACTCTGCATTATCATCACCGCTGCTTTTTCCACCATTTCCACTGTAAATTGAATATGCAAAAGAATTGCACAGCAGTTCCGCATCAGATTTGTTTCCCTCCATGTAGTATTTAACTATTAAATCCAACGGATTGTACTGTATACCAACGGAAGGATCTGCAATATTTAACACAAGGACTTCATAACCTCTATTCTTTAATGCTTCATATGAGCGGCAGACCAATTCCAGTTTCATGTCTATAATAACCATGCTTGCTTTTTCACTTCCGCGCGAATATAAATCTATACATGGAACAACAAACATTTCACCCTTACCTGACCGAGTAATACCAAGCACAATTGTATTTGTATTACTATTATCTAAATAGAGCTTATTATCAATCCTGGCAACTGGTATTCCACCATAACCTTCAAATTCCACATTTTTATCATTAACAGCAATATATTGCTCTTTAATTTCATCAACTGTTGTAAATCTCTCTGCACCTTTTTGCCCAATATTCATATCGGTGTAGCTCGTATATATTCGATAAGTAAGTATCAGAACATATGCAACATCTGCCACTAAAAAAAGAAAAAATAAAAAGGTTGTGAAGGGATGCCGAAAAGCACGTAATCTTACAAGCTGTGCTGCGCCAAAGAGATTATTATAATTACTACTTAAAGTGGCCGAAATTACATTGCATATATAATTTCCAATAAGAAAAATTATAATAAAAACTGTTGCAGCAATGGCTGTAATTACATTTCTGCTTCCTATGCGTTTATTTAACCGCATTAAAAGATTATTATTACCTAATTCTTTTTTTCCCATTTTTTAAACAGACTGTAATATTGTATGTAGACTGCAAATATTACAGTCTATAGCACCTTTTAAAATTGCAATGATGCACCATATCTAGCTCCTAGCGTTATAGAGCCACATACCAAAAGCCAGCCGATTACGATAAACGGTAATCTCTTTTTAATCTTCTCAGTTCCGTCTTCGCTTAATGCAAATATAGTACCAATAACAACACAACATACTGTTATTAATACATATGCCTGATTGCGATATTCGGTTATTAACTCAATAATTTTTAATCCGATGCTATCCAAATTGGCTTTCTCCTTTCCGCACGTCATAAAAATCTACGTAAAACATAAGTTTCACGAACTTTTCTATAATAACAGGCATTCTGTTTTTTGTTATATTTAAATCACTTTATGCTATGTGATGTCCAATTAAAATTCTATATTATTTTGTGCAATTTATATAATAGCCAACGCTTATTGTGCTAATTATGTCTAATTTCGCTAGTAATTTCTACAATATTCTAGTTATGACTTGATATGCTAATTAAAATATATTAATATACAACTATAAAATAAAACAATTTTTTAGGAGGTCTTTTTATGGGAAATAAAATAGGTGTAAATATTCCATTAACAAGTCAGGGCTTTGACACCGCTGAAGAGGTTTTACAGTTACACATTGATAAAAACTTATCAACTGAAAAAAGCGTATATTTTAGCACTTCTTCTCGAATTAATTTTAAAAAGGCCAGGGAACTGGATTTAATATTATTATCCAACCGGGCCGGATTAAGATATTTAGCAGAAATTGAAGAGTATCATCATTTTGATGTTGCTGGAATTCCTGTTGATTCTGCTGAATATAGTCCTGCAAAATATGCAGATGTTCCTGAGAATCATTGGTTTAAACTCAGCTCAATTAGAAAAGCTTCTACAGTGGAAGTTGAAAATTTAATACCTCTTAATAAAAAAATGATTACAGAATATCAGAATGTTGAAAATTACATCTGTAATACCAATAGATTGCAGACTTTTTATTTTAAACAAATGTAACCAGATACCACAACTTTTATCTTATATAAACAAAAAACCATAACAAAAGGCATCACTGCCTGCCTTTTGTTATGGTTTAAATATTATTCTTGTTCTTTGCCTTGCTGCCGTTCAATTTCTAATTCCTGTTGCATTTTATTGTATGTCATTTCATTTCGTATTTTTTCCAATTCATTTTTCATAAAAATTCGTGTTAATTCCATTGTTGCTTTTAATGTATATTGCATACTGCTATACTGTAAGTTTTTTCGATTCTGTTCAAAAATCCTTTCATTTATTTTTTTTCGATTTTCAACAGCTTCTTGATATATTCTTGTTCTTTCTTCTTTATCAAATTCTCGCATTTGCCTTAATATTACATTTCCAAGCCGATATTTAGCATCTTTAATTTTATTTTCTGTATATCCTGCTTTTGACGTATCTTTAGGTATTCCATATGCTGTTCTATATTTCTCCTGCTGTTTATCCAGTAATATTTTTAATTCATTCCATTCATCTTTACATTCATTTTCCAAGAATATTTCTGTCATTTTATCAATTTTAGGCAGCAAATGTTTTATAGAATTATAACCATAATACCACTGTCTTCTATCTTCTGGAAGTTCACTTATTACCTCTTTAAACAATTTTAAATATTCTTCATCTTTAATAAACATCTTCTTTTTCTTATTTGCAATTATGCTATTTCTTATTATATTATTTATTATTTCATTTTCTTTCTGTTGACTTAGAACATTATTTACTATTTTGCTTTTTACTTCTTTAAAAGAAGATGCCTTTAATTTGCCCCTTATCTCATCATTTTTCTTTTGTCGCATTGGTATAGGTTCAACCATAGCAATATGAATATGGATATTATCTGTATTTAAATGTATTGCTGCTGACCATACAGCATTTTCTAGATTTTCACTTTTCTGTAGCTGTTGCATTGCAATTCGTGTAATCTCTTTTAATTTTCTTTCGTTTACACAATCATATTTTCTATTAATTAATCCATTCTGAAGCAGCCAACGATTGTCGAATGATATTACATGCTGCCACATCACGCTTTCATTTTCCTGCGCTGTTTTAAATATATCTTTTAACTCTTTCTTTTCGTTCTGACTTAAAAAATCTTTGTTCTCTGTAAATAATCCTGTTGTTTTTTCGCTATTCCCCATATAATCGTTATACAAACTAAATTTAGATAAATTATCATTTCGCACTGCCTCATCACGGTCTATATAATTAATATAATCTCCGAATGTCTTTTTTGTCGGACTGCAAAATCTACTCTTAAATATTACCCCTGCTTTTATTTCTCCCATTTATCATTTCCTTTCTGATGCTATTTATAGCACTGGATAAATTTCTATCCATAAAAATATAATGGTGCTATAAATAGCACCATTATATTTCAAACTCGTTTGTTGGTTCAATAACTGCATTTTCTTCTTTACACATTTTATTAAATATTGAACTTTCTTGCTCCATATTTATATCTTTTTTTTTTGCAAAATTATTGCTCCATGTCTTTTCGGTCTGCTCTTGCAAAAATTTTTCAAATCCATTTATTTGCCCAGTTCTATCAAATACCTCAAGTGCCATATAATATACATCTTTATCCTCGTTGTAAATAATAGTTGGTGGATAATCATGTATCATTAAATAGTAATTCAAAAGTGTTCTTCCAAGTCTTCCATTTCCATCTGCAAATGGATGTATTTGTTCAAAATTCAAATGCAAATATGTTGCAATTTTTAATGGGTCTTTTCCTTCATTTTCTTTCAATTCATTACATAAAAAATCAATTTCATTTTCAACATTTTCCGGCAATTCACCAACGTCATCTCCAATAACATATTCATGCTTTTTAAAACTTCCTGGTCGCTCACCCTTTAAATATCGTGTTTCATCATAGCAGCCTTTCATTAATTTCTCATGTGTTTGTAATATTAATTCTTTTGTAATCGGCTCTCTATTTAAAATCTTATCAGCTAAAAAATCAAAACATTCCTTTTGATTTTGAATCTCAAAAATTGTTCTTATATCACCTGTAAAATTAATCACTTTTCCGTTTTCAAATATTTCTCTAGTGTTATGATATGTAGTTTCCGGGTTTTCAATTTTATTAGAATTATATGCAAAAACAATTCTAAAGTTTTGTAATTTTGCCATTAATTCTTCTCTATTTGTCACAACCTTATTTTGCCAACTTGCTACTATTTCACTATAACTCATAAATGCCACCCCATTCTCTCTAGTGCTATTTATAGCACCTTAAATATTCTTATTATCTTTTATTTGTTTATACCTTTCAATTCTATTTTTTACAGTATCTTTACTCTCTTTCACAATATTACTCTCTAAAATATCTGTATCATACATTTTATCCATAGACATATTTAGAATCATACTGTTCAGAATTTCTAGTATGACTTGACTATTTCTATCTGCAGTCGTTACTCCCAAACGCAAACGTACAAACATATTTTTATATTTTTCTTCTATCTTACTCAATAACTTTTCAGCCACGCTGTCTGTTTGTTCGTCTGTCATTTTTCGATGTTGCATAATTATATAATCCACTGCCGCAGACATTGACCGCAATCCCTGTTCTGATTTTACTTTTTTTATGTACTCTATATTTTCTTTGTACAACGTTAATTCTTTCTTTTCTTTATTCATAATTCTCCCAGTGCTATAAATAGCACCTATCCTTCTTTAAGTTCATTGATTAGGTTGTAACACTCCTGCAGTATAGATGTATTGTCTTCTATAACAACAGCAATATCTTTTACCAAGGCTTCATACTTATAATCCAACTGTTTCAAATCTCCTGCGATTGCAAGACTTTCAAGATACTTTCTTAAAAACTCCTCCCTACTTACACCTTGTTTTTTAGCCATTTGTGTTAATTTAGCACCAACAGCAGCATCTAAATCCCGTATTACTATATCCATGTGCTATATCCTCTCCGGTGCTATTTATAGCACCTATTAGTATCTACTATAATACCTCTTTTATAATGCTTTTTCAATATATCTATATAAATTAATACCGTTTTAATACCTTTTTAATATATATAATGATATCATCATTTCGTTTGGCTTTGCCAAACATATCAATGAAATTGATATCAGAAATCTCTTATGCTCTTTTTTTTTTACAAAAAAAATCACTTTTTATTAAAAAAATATTGAATTTTATATTTTTCGGTGCTATTATAGCACCATAACATATGTTTTATTCCAGTGCTATTTATAGCACCAATTCAATTTAAAAGTGGGATGTGCGCACATCCCACTAATAATCATTATAAATATATGTTGGTGCTACTTATAGCACCGGAAAGGTGATTAACATGAAAACTATTTCTTTTTTAAACAACAAAGGCGGGGTGGGCAAAACCGCAACAACTGGAACAGTAGCTCATATGTTAGCGACCCTGTTCAATAAAAAAGTACTTCTAATAGATGTCGACCCACAAGGGAATTTAAGCAGTATGTTCACTGAGCAGAAAATGATGGAACTGCTTGTAACATTATTAAAAGATGTACCAAACACGACAAATGAAAAAACAGTTGAAGACCTTTTTATTGATAGTGCATTAGATGTACATGAATGTATTCATTCAACGAAATATTGCAATCTTGATATTATTCCTTCGCTTTTAACCCTGAGCGAGTGTGAAGAAGTATTGAAAGCCGATATTAGAACTCCACAACAATTTCGTCTAAAAAGTCATCTTGATAAAATTAAAGATGAATATGACTACTGCTTAATCGACTGTTCTCCGTCCATTAATATCTTGAATATAAACAGCCTCGTTGCATCCGACCAGGTGTACATTCCTATGAAATGTGATGCCTGGTCAGCAACCGGAATGTGTATTGCTAAAAAATTAGTAAAAACTGTGTCTACATATAACACCAAACTAAAATTAGCTGGTTGCTTTTTTACACAATGGGAGAGTGCTAAAAATGTATCAAAGACAACAAGTGAAATTTTAACTTCAATTATTCCAGAATTAATTTTGCCTGTAACAATTTCAAAAAGCAAACTTATAGAGGAAATGTCTTATATGCAGATTCCTCTACTAGAATATGACACAGCCAAAGACAAAAGCAAAGTTACAAAAGATTACATTGCACTAACTGAATGGATTATGTCGCATTAATCTGGTGCTATAAATAGCACCAAAAAGAAAATGGTACAATTATGTGTAATAAACAACAATTTATATATGGTGCTATAAATAGCACCGGAAAGAGGTATTAATGAGTAAATTTAATATGAATACATTAGGTCTTGGAAATGGTATGTTAAATCAATTTTCTCAAGAGCTTAAAGAAGGTTTTACCATTGAATATATTCCAATCAATAAAATTGACGAAAACGAAAACAATAATTACAGTACAGAAGACATCGATGAATTAGTTGATTCAATCCGCACTGTTGGTTTAAAACAGAACTTAGACGTTATGCAGCTTCCGAATGGAAGATACCGGTTACTAACCGGTCATAGACGATTTAAGGCATTATCAGAACTGGCTCAGGAGGACAGCAAATATAAAATGGTCCCGTGTACAATTACCGCTCTGGAGCAAGTCCAGTTACCTGTTTCAGAAAAAAGCAAGGAAAAATATCTGATTCACATAACTAATGCAACACAACGACATATGACTGATTCTGATAAATACAATCAGTACACCGATCTAGTTGCAATCTATACTGAGGCTAAAAACAACGGCTTCACCTTAACGGATAAAATGCGTAATCTGATTGCACAGGATATGCAGCTTTCCCCAGCGCAGGTCGGAAAGTTTGATTATATCCGAAACAATGCCTCTGATGAACTTATCGACAAAATACATAATGACGAAGTATCTATCAATGAGGCAAATGACATAGCACATCTTTCAAAAGATGAACAGAAAAAGGCTGCTAAAAAACCTAAAATTATCGATACATTAACCGAAGATAGCTATAAACTTACGGATTTTAACGATGTAACAAAAAGATTTGCTCAATTTTCTTGCAATTACAACGAAGTTCTAAAAAAATCTGCAATTGCAAGCAAAGAAGAATATGCAAAACTATTAAAACATAAAGAAAATCTTCTTAAAGAGCTTACTGCAATCGAAAAAATCGTAAATAATTTAGAGTAAAATCCATTTCAAATTTTCTTCTTTCGTACAGCGCATACACTTGTAGTAATAATCTACAACAGGTGTGTGCGCGATAGCTAAATAAAGCCCCTAAAAAGGCGGCGAAAGCCCGGTAAAGTAAAACCCTAACCCTAACAACAACCACAATAAAAGTGTAGACAAAAGCACACACCAAAGACACAGTGCCAAAAAATGAACCCCACTAAAAACAATTAAATTTTTCTGTAACATAAACACAGCCATCTCATTTATATTGGATAGCAGTAAGAGTATATAGCAATATTTTAACGTACAATTTACATTTTCCTTATTCGCATTTTTACAGTTATTTTCGGATTGGCGAGTATATCCATATTCTCTTGCGATTCGTTTAACAGTCGAGAGAGATATTTCCATAATGGTTGCAATCTGCTTATATGTATATATATTTTCAGACAGCATATTTAACACTTTTGTATTGCGTGCATTTCTTTTTTCTTTCGTAGCTTCTTTTGCAGCTTCTCGCTGCAACGTGCGCTGTGTTTGTCCCAGCATTGTTACTTTAAGTTCTTCCTGTGTAAGTTTTAATTTTTCAATAATCCACGCGTCAGACAGTTTGTAATATCCACTGTGTGTTTCAGTAACATTTCTATCAACAGAAGCGATTACATGCCCCACTTCCTGATCGGAGAGTGGACTTGTAAATTTACTATTAAATTCAAACAGTAATTCTTTCGCATTTGCATATATCTGTTTCGCTGTATTGTAATAGACAAAGCACATATACTCTCTACGGTTATTAGTACATGCCGAATTAAAATATGTCTGTAATTTCGTTATTTGCTGTAACCTGTTATAAAGAAACGTAGATGTACAACCTGCAAATGAAATAAGCTGCATCTTTACTGCCTCTTTTTTCACTGTCGGCATTATACATTCACTTTCATATTTCTTTATGTAGCCTTTAAAGTCAGAAAGTTCATAGAAATGTACATTTCCAAAATAATCTGTTCCAATATATGGAAGTGTACAATATGTTTTAGCTGCTGTATTATACGTTCCCGGTAATCGCACAATTCTTGCTAAATCATTTACAACAACCCTGTCAACTTCCAGTAAGTTTTTATCCTGCATATAATACTGTAATATATCTGCGAATTTTGAATATAAATAACTATAAAGCTTTCTCTGTTTCTCTGTATTTTCAGTGACTGCAAGTGACCTCGAAAAAATATAATACAGCCCTAATCCTCGTCCTGTATTAGTTATAGCCGTAGGAGCAGGAAGCACTTTTGTGTTTACAAGTTCCAATATTTTATTATACGTTTTTAAAACGGCTCTTTTAATTTGTGCAGATGTTCCATCATGTTTGTCCAGGTCAAAGTAGAAGCCATTAATTTCACGGACATTTGCGGCCGTCCTACTTTTCCCGGAGGCATACAAATTAAGAGATACCCATGTATCCGTATGTGTATCAGAAGGAATCAGGCTGCACTTATCTAAACATGCTTTCTGCTTCATCTTGTTTGCAGTCTTCATGTTTAGAAATGCGTAACTATTATGATCATTATGATAAAGCAGTTCAATAAACTGTTGTGTACAGTTCATCTGTTCCAGATTGTTGCCAAAATATTTAACCGCTGCAAGTGCCATATTTCCAGAATCCTTTCAAAAATCTAAAAATGGGTAAACTTAATAAAGGTACACATATTCCCATTTCAAAAAATATGTACCAAATAGTTTATATTCAATATGTTTATCCAAAAAAAATGTAACTTTAATAAAGGTAACGCAATCCCTATTTTAAAAAAAGGAAAGTTACCACGTGCATTTTGCATATTGGAATGAATAAACAAATAAAAAAGAGTGCCAATCATACATCTATTCCGCATGATTAACACTCTCTATACTTATGTTTAATAAATTCATTTCATATTCTGTAAAAATACAATAATTTATTTATTTTTCATCGTTTAGCCCTTGACAATTTTGTTTAGACTATTATATAATTTACCTACGATGATTCCATAAGTGTGGTATGTGAATCATACGGAATAAACAAGTCGGCCAAAACTTGTTTATTCACATTGATAATTGTATGATAATTTAAAAAAGTTGTCAACAATTATTTTTCTAATTAAATAATACAATAACGGAGCTGTGTTTACAGCTCCGTTTTGTATTTTTATAGCAAATCATATTTCACCATCTAAAAGCTTCCGGTATTCCTTTGGCATCCAGATATTTTTTCCTTGCATTTTCACGTTCTGCCGGGGTAGCGGCAGTGCAGTATGTCGAATATAATTCTCGCTCAACTAATTTATTTAGCTTATTCTCTAATTCTGTTTTAATTTCATCATGTAACTTTTCATCATCAAACAAAAAATATTTCACTAAATTATAGAATACTTCTTCCGGTATCATAATATTTTTCATAAAATCCTCCTTTTTTGTCAGATATTGACAATTTTCTTTTAAATATATATAATTAATTTTGTAACTGTCAAGTTACAAAATGGCATTACATTTAAAACTGCGTGAAACTTATGTTTCACGTAGAAAAATGTAAAGGAGTCATTTATGAACAATTATTATGAACAAAAGCAACAGCAGGAGAGTATTAAGTTAAATATAACTCTTGCCAGATTACCTCAATTCTGTAACCAATTTTTTATAGGTATAAAAAATACTACGCAAATAAGTACACAGCTTCGATATGCTCGTGATCTTATACCATTTTTTGAATATTTTTCAAAGAGAAGGCAATGTGAGATATCTAATATGTCCATACACATTTTAAATGAAATAACTCCCGCAGAAATTGAGCAATATCTATTTCATTTGCAAAATTATACAGATTCTTCCGGGCATATACGAAGTAATGGGAGAGTAGGCATTAAAAGTAAGTTATCTGCTATTCGTGCATTATACCGTTATTGTTTTCATCATCAGCTTATTAATTTCAATAGTGCGGAGCTAGTTGATATTCCTATAATTGAGAAGAAATTAATTAAGCGACTTTCCACAAAACAAGTAGAAGATGTATTAACAAACATAGAATATGGCATTTACTTAAATAATAAGGAATATGCCTGGAATAAAATACTACGGACACGAGATTATGCGTTAATATCGTTATTACTCGGCACTGGTATTCGAGTATCTGAATGTGCTGGAATCGATACCGATGATATTAACTTTTGTCAGCATTATGTAAAAATAATTCGTAAAGGTGGAAAAGAAGATATACTATACTTCTCGGATGAAGTCAGCAATTCTTTATTAGAATATAAATCAAATAGAGAAAAAATAATTGCAAAAAATCCTTCTGATTCAAATGCCTTTTTTCTGTCTAAAAATCGTACTCGCTTATCTGTTCGTGCTATACAAAATATAACACATAAGTATACTAAACATATAAACGAGGTATCCCCACATAAATTACGTGCAACGTATGCCACTAATTTGTATATGGCAACACGCGATATATACTATGTTTCTAATGTATTGGGACATAGCAGCGTAGAAACCACTAAAAAGTATTATGCAGAAATTCCAGAAGAAATAAAGAGAAATATGCGTAATGCACTAAAATTAAGATAATTTTTTCGTTAAACGTAGATTTAGCGAAGTTATTCTACTTTGCATAGAACACTATAAAATCAAGCCAGAGGAACGTCTATCCTCTGACCTGATTTTATAGTTTAACACATTGTTCATTATTTGTTTTGAATTTCAAAAAAACAGAGCGATACTTAAAACGCTCTGTTTTTATAACCTACATCTGCATACTATAATCTGGTTCAGGATATTGCATCGACATACTGTTCTGCATTATGTTTTGTATTTGCGGGTCTTTATTAAAATAATTCTGTGCTTCAAGCTTTCTATCCTGGTACATTTCCATAGCTGCTTCTATGTATTTATCCAGTTCCGCTTCAATAGTGTGGTATCGATTAAATACATCCTGTACGACATCTTCAAAAAGATAGTCTTCATCGGCATTTATTAGAGAATCATCCATTTTATGAAAATTATCTGCAAGATGCGCTTTTCTTCCTTCAGTAATATCTTCTCCAAGATGTGTACTTAGCATAATCGAAAAACAGTCTGCTTCAAATTCTTTTCGGTATGTATTCTTTATTAGATCAAATGCGCTGTGATCCATTACTGCATGTCCTAATTCATGCGTTAAAGTTGAGAGTTTTTCACTCGAATTTAACGCATGATTTAATCCAATAATTTTATTTTGTGTATCAAAAAATCCTTTTAAGCTAATGCTGTTAATTTTTCTGTTTTCTACCGGCATTTTAAGATACTGTTTACAGAAATCTGAAATACCTTTGACTAAAACATCTTTGTCTACACTGTTATATCCCATATTATAATAATCAGGATATTTTTCCTTTGGAAAATCTGTCTGTGAAATATCGAATACATGTCCCTCTTTAAAGTAAATCTTCTGTTTTGCTTCAATTTTTCCTTCCTTATACAGCTTTTTTAATTCCTCCGGAGCTTCAGACAACTTCACGTATTGATTACTGCCTGGAAGTGGTAACAGTGTAGTTTTTGCCGGTGCTAACACCTTTAATCCTTTTTCACCGCGTTTTACGCTGCACCCTTCTTCTTTCCATTTGGCAAACGATTTAACGAATGTGGCACCCCTATTTTGTCTTAATATAAGCATACTGTTTCTTACACTGTAGCTATGAAACTTTGTTCCAAATACAAGGAGTTCCGCAATTCTTTCCGGCCGGTTTGTGTAATTTATAGCAATATCCCGTATTTCCATGTTGATATTGTGCATTTTTTCAGCCCGATCTTTTATAAAATCTTCCTTTTTTTTCAATAATTGTTCCGGTGGCTTTTTAGCTTTTCCGGCCACTTTTCCATTTGTAGTGGCATATATTATTTTCTGCGCATTATACGCTACTTTTCCAATATTGCTATGGCTATATACACCATACTGTATGCCATTATTCTGTAGCAATTCTTGTATCTTTCCATCAATTTTTTTTGCTTCCTCTGATGTTTGTAGTCTTCCGTCCTGTTCATAACTTGCATCTGCATCACGCTGTACAACAAATACAAAATTATTAAATTCGTTGTATTTTTGTACAACTTCTTTCTCATATTCCGGTGTAAGTTGTCTATTATACACGGTATTAAGAAGCAACGGTGCATCGGTTATAATAGCATCAACTTTTCCTTCAAGCCGCATCATGCGGTTATATTGTTCTTCTAAAATCTTTCTTTGACTGCTTTCAGAACCGTCAAGCAGTTCATTTCTGCCTTCCCATGCAAGTTCTTTTGCATATTCCTGGACATATTCTGCAACAAGCCCTCTTTTCTTTAATGTTGCTGCAATTTCCATACAGGCTGTCGTCTTCCCTGCTCCTGGACCTCCAAAGGCATTTATAACCAGTGTATGCTTTTTATCTTCCATATTACACACCCCCTATGCCATTTCTAAATCTGCGGCTGTAAACATCGGGTCTTGCAGTTCTTCGTTGGCCATTCTTGTAAATATTACACTGTCCTGCATTGTCTGTTGTTCCGGTATATTTTTTTCCTGTTCTGCCTGTTCCGGCTCACTTCGTTCAAGCAGCCGCTGTAATCTTAAATCTCCGACCTTATAAACCAACTTGTCATAATCCGTAAGTGTAAGATTTTCATTTGCAAGTATTGCAGCTTCACATTCCTCATACGTCTTATATACCTGTTCACTATAAGGTTTTAAACCTATTTCATCGCTCTCATCAATTACTACTATTCTGTAATAATCTTTCCATGTACCGAATGCTTCCGCCGACCATTGCTTCTTGTAAAAATTTTCTTCCGGTGGTACATCATTTGTGCTTTCTATTGCAGCCAATGTTACGATGTCACCTTCAGAAATGTATTCATCTTCTTGCTCTTTTTCCTGTGCCGGTTCTTGCTGTACCGACTGTTTTACTTCTTCAGACTGTGCTTCCTGTTTTGCTGGCTCTGGTTCTTTTTCTACCGGCTGTTCTACTTCTTCAGACTGTGCTTCCTGTTTTGCTGGCTCTGGTTCTTTTTCTACCGGCTGTTCTACTTCTTCAGACTGTGCTTCCTGTTTTGCTGGCTCTGGTTCTTTTTCTACCGGCTGTTCTACTTCTTCAGACTGTGCTTCCTGTTTTGCTGGCTCTGGTTCTTTTTCTACCGGCTGTTCTGTTTCAGATTGTTTCTGCTGGCGCTCCTGCATCTGTTCTTCTTTTAAGTGCCGGTCATGCTCCACAGATTTTTCCAGGTTATCAAGTTCTGTTATCGCTTTTTGTGTAACAACGCTAAGTTTATGCAGAATACTATTTTTCAATTCGTAAGGCTTCATGGCCATTTTTGTTTTTGAAAACTTCTTTTCTACTTTTTCATAATCAACTGCTTCTCTGCCTGCGAAGATACGAAAAGCATTGGCAATCTGCTGGTTTGCTCCCCGTAAACTTGTACCAAAGTTATCAATTTTTTCCAGAGTTTCCTTGACGGCTGCTTCTGACATTTTATTGTGTTCCTGAATAACTTCCAGTCGATTCTTAAATTTTCCAAATTCTGCAACCTTATACAGTGCTTCTTTTCCTTTTATCTTTGTTTCATTTAAGATTACAGCCGATTTTTCTTTAAATTTTTTTAATACATCCTTGACAACAGATTTTTGATAAGTGTTATATATTCTTGCCTGTCCAACCGCGCCATTTGCTGTCTGATATACCGTATAATCTTCTTCCTTAAATGCAGTTCTGCGCAATTCTCTTAACTGCTTCTGCGTTTCAGAAATTTTTTCTGCCATGTCATTTAATGTGTTATCAAGCTGTTCCAATGTTTGATATATGTCAGATACATTTTTTGCCTCACGCTGCATATTGTATATTTTAAGCTGCTCTACCAGTTCATTAATCGTTTCATCATTTAACATAATATCCATATCAATACACTCCCTTTACAATATTTTTTAGTATTTCTTCCTGTTCTGCAAAATCCAATGCCGTAAACGGAATGAGAGTTCCGTAACTGTCACAGAACTCTCCTCCATTCAATATTTCATTTTCATCAGGAATAAATGCAAGTTCATTATCTTCATCTAAAAAAATAGCTTTGTCCTTGTATCTTCCTACGCAGACCACTTCATCTAATACATCATTCCCCATAAAGCCTCCTAAAGTTCAATTCCTTCATTCATATCAATTTCCGGTTCTGGCACAGCTTCTTTAGATAACATTTCATTTAAAATGCTGCTTTCCTTTTTCATATCATTTGCTGTTTTTTCAAGGTTGTCCAATTCTGAATCAAATACCAGGCTGAAGTCCTCTACCACATACAGAATTTTTTGATTCGCATCGTATTCATACAAGGTATCTGATAAAACTTCTTCAGGTGCTACATCAGGATTAACTGCATTTAACATGTTCTGCAGTTCTTCTGCTTCAATTCCGGTTTCTTCCGGAACTACAATAACCTCATGCACGCTCGAAGGAATAACAAAATAATTTCTTCCAAATTTTTCTGCCAGTTGTTCCATTACTCCTGGATAAAACATTGCAGCTGCTCCATCAAACTGCTCTGTATTGGTAAGCGTATACATACCAAATCCCAGCTTTTTACCGTCATTTAACGGTATTTCTTCTTTAATTCCATATGCCATTTTCTCTACATCAAGCAGTTGTGGTGGATTCAATATTGGCGTATTTTTTACTGCCAATGTATGTAACTGTTCCTGTGTGATTTTGTAATACTGCATCATTTCATTTGTTATAACTGCCCGCCCATTAAATTTTTCTCCGGAGGAAGACGTCATACCGCAATCAATCTGATACAGCATAACCAGGTTATTCATCCTCATGTGCGGATGAGCCGCAAGATATTCCGGACTTTGTTTATCATAAGAAGATACCGTAAAAGTAATTTTATCCTTGAGATTTGAAAAATCTTTTATGTCTTCCAACTGAGGGATATTAGTTACTGTCTGCATACGTAATTCAGCGATTTCTTCCAATACATCATTTATTCCTTTTTTCGGAATATCCGAATAAAATTCATTAAGATGAATTGCTGGTACAACCATTTCTCCAGGCTTTTTGATAAGCAAACTGTCTAACTGCACACCATTATTCTTTTCCGTATGTCTTATTGCAATATCCGCATCTTTATATTCTTCCGGAAGATAATCCTTAATGGATTTTCCAATTTTGTCTAAAAATTCACTGTACTCCATCTCTTGCTTTCTCCTTTAAATTTTTATACTTTTTGCTATACGCTGCATATAGTTCTTTCTTTGCTTTTGGAATTTTTTCAATTTCTACTACGACTTTTAAATCTTCTCTTTTCATGGCTGCTCCTTAATGCTTTTTAATTAAATGGTAAATCATCGTCTGCTACATTATCCGGTACATTTACAGAACCGGTATCATTCACACTTGAACTTTTGCTCTCTGCAAACTCAAATCGGTCAATAACAAATTGCACCGTATATACTTTTGCCCCTTCTTTGTTGGTATACTTTCCTGTCTGTACATGTGCTTCAACTACAAGTTTTGTACCCTGCGTACAGTATTGCTCTATACGCTCTGCATTTTTTCCAAATGCTACGCATGGCAAAAAATCCGCAGTCTGCGCCTCTGTTTTTGTGTATCTGTCAATCGCCAGATTAAAATTTGCAACTGCCATATCACTCTGATCTGCTCCGGGAACATATCGTACTGTTGGCATTCGCGTAAGTCTTCCAACTCCAATAAATTTGTTCATAAATTTTTTATACAACCTCCTGTTTAAATATTTTTAAAATGTAATTTATTTAAAAATCAATTGTATTTTACTTAAAAAAAAATGGGGAATCATCATCATAAATGATATTGATTTTTGATTTTATTTGTGTTATAGATGAAAAAAAAACAGGGTGTGTAATACCCTGTTTCATAAGATTTTTTATTCTTTCATTATGTCGTTTATAATTTTGTTTATTTCTTCATATGTATCTTTCGTTGTATGCTGCATATATTCTCGAAAAGCGGCCGGATTTTTTATAATTGCAAAATCGTTAAATTGAATTTTTTTACAATTTATTACAATACATATTACCATCAATATCATAAGTACAAACCATGTAATTAAAAATGTTTCACCAATTTGTCTGCTAAATAAAAAACCTGATACTGCAAAAATAAATGTAATAAATATATATTTACCTGTTTTAGTTACTCCTCCAAAACAAATCTTTCTAATTTGTTCATTTGTATACTCTTTAAAATTTGATTTTACATATGTCTTCGACTGTATTCTTTGATCTTTGAGTATATATATATCGATATCTTTATACCTAAAATATCTATCACCTAACGTCCTACTTCGCAATGTTATTAATACTTTGTCACCTAACTTTTTTGCCTCTCTTGCATGACCAATCTCATGATAAAAATCAAATATGTAAAACAACATATAATAAATGATTACATAAAATAATGCTCCAATACTATTATACATTTTTTCACCTTCCGTTCTTATTTATAAATTTTCATTAGCTTTCCAAATAATAAAAACCATTACCCCCAAAAAGCACACAAAAGCTGCTAATTCAATTGAAATGCAGGCAACACCCAATAATATAGTTACTATTATTGGCAAAATAGAAAGCTCAGTTACTCGAACAGTAGACAAAAATCCCACTAATATAATCACTATTATTAGTATCGTAATTAATGTATCCATAATCAAAAATTCCTTTTCATAAAATTCTGTTTCTTAACTCTGTACCGCTAGCAATTTATCAATTTCGGCTATTCTTTCTAGTAAATCTTTTTTCTCCTTTTGGAGTTCATTTATATCAATTTTATTATTTTTTTCAATATTTTCCGCATTTACAGCATGTTCTTCCTGAATGATTTCAACTATCATCTCATCCGCATTAATAGAATATACATCTTTTTCATATATACTTTTAATAACATTTCGTACTATAACAACACTTCCTTCAACAATAACCGTTTTCCAATTAACTGCACTTCCTTCACTGGTAGCATATCCTTTTGTAAATGCAATATCTTCACCAACTTTTGCCCCTGAACGTCTTCCTGTTGCATATGCTATTGTTTTACCAAAAAAAGAAATTCCTTCACGCATACTTTCAATTTCTTTTAAAAATGTAATTCTAAGTGTAATTGTATCTATTTCAATTGTTGTGTCATCGTAACCATAGACATCCTTTAACAATTCACGAATTGCCGGTACAAATACCTTATCAGTAACCCATGCACCACCTCGCCATGATGCATCCCCAATCATTTTAACTCTTTTTATAAATTCTTTATTATAAGGCGTATATATATATGCCTTATTACCTTTTATTTCTATTCTAATATTCATTTTCCTTGTCCTTTACATTTAATATATTTTACTTTTAAAACTTCCTATAAACTACCTGTTTATTCAGACAGCTTAATTTATTCCTGCCGCTTTTAACAACTGTTTTAAATTATTGTGTGTATCTATGCTTAAAGCTGGAACTTTTATCAATTCTACACCATTTTCATTACAAAACTGTTCCAGTAATTTAAGCCCTGTTCCATTAAAGGCTAATCCATATTGCATAAATCCATTAGAACACACTCCTGACCCCTGTATAATCATTTTATTTTTCTCATTAAATTTTTTTATTGTTTGAGAAAGATTATCTCGTGTCCAAGCGTATATATATATTCCATCTGTCACAATTTTTTTCATTTTTCCTCCTCTGCTGGTGCTGCCTGAATAAGATGATTTAAATATTTAGCATTATCTTCGAGCAAATAACCAACTGTTATGTTCACAATTTTTCCATAGGTGTAAATATCTTCATGCACAACTCTGTTAATATAATATTGTGCAATATTTTTTGCTACTTTTTTTGCCACACGCACAAAAATCTCATTCTGCATTTCATCTGATTTAATTTTTTCATCAATATCTTTGACTATTTGCCCAACTTCATCTTCCGTTAATTTGGAGCTATTACAAAAAATAATATCTTCATAATCTTCATCAGTTAATTCATCTTGATTAAGTTTTTCCATAATAGTCTTTTTTTCAAGTTCTTCTCTCAATAATTCTTTTTCTTTCTTTAAATCATCTTTAAAAGACCTATACCCTTTAATATGCGAACGCGTATATGATTTATCATAAAATCGAAAAGCATCAGCTTCTTTTTCATCACAAATAAAGTAAAGCTTAACATATGTCAAACATCCTTCAAAATCATAGTTCTCTACCCCCATTAAGACAGTCCCTTTTTCAATTTCTCCAATTTTTTCAAACTTTTTAAGAAAATTGATAAATTCATCGTCCATTCTCCATTTCATTTTTATCTCTTTTCCATCCATAGTATTAGCCCTTTCTTTTAATAAATTTATTACAGTATATTTTACTATTATCAACATTTTTTTGAAATACAACGACCTATTTAAAAAACTACCAGATAAATTTCCTTAATATTATTATATGCCATTTTGGTACATTTGTCAACTAATTAATCAATTATTCATTTTTAAAATATAATAAAATCAAAAAAAAGAGAAGCAACAATTAAATTGCAACTTCTCTTTTCCTATTACTTATTAAATTTGTTTTAATACATCACATGTTAGGTTTTATAAAAAATATTAATACTAAAACATATTTAAATACATTCTCTGTTAATATTTATATATAATTATATATCACTTATTTTTAATATTGTCAATATTTTTTAATATGGCGATATATTAAAAAAAATATTAAATAGTAAAATATGGAAAAAGCCGCTTAGTAGCGGCTTTTTCTATATTTTACTTTATGGTTTTATACACCGTACAAAATCCTGATGAAACAATGTAAGTGCATTTTCTTCTTTATATTTGCCTAAACCGTGTACATTTACGAATTCCTTGATATCTTTAATATCCTGTGGAGCAAACTCCCAAATCTGGTATACGTGGTTGCGTGATATGCTTCCAGGCTTTGTAACGGTATAGGTATTCCCCAGAATCTGAATAGTCTTCTGTTCTTCTGTAAGGCTTATACGGTTCTGCATGGCATCTTCTAATACCTCGGCATACTCCGGAAGCTTCCAGATTGAATTATCCTCAAGCCCGCCTTCCTCAAAAGATTTGTTATAATACCGCTCATTGATAAAACGGGCATATCTTTTGTCATCTACTTCCTGCGCTGTTGTATCAATGATATAGACTGTTGCTGTGCAGTTGGATACGTTTCCACTGCTGTCTATTACCTCATATTTTACAAGGGAACTTCCTTTAGTGGTAAACTGCTTCCATTCATTTTCAGAATAATACTTCACATAGATTTTGCCATTGATATCTGTATCTATATCATCCTCTGCTGAAGCTGTTTCAAGAAGCTTTTCTTCCGTAATAATACCGTTCTGAGCTTCCTGAAGTGTAAAGTATCTGTCCTTTGCCGTAATTTCCGGACAGTCGTCCCAAATGGCATATAAGACTACTACATCACCGTCAATAGTTGATAAGTTACTTACTATTTCCTGATTGGAAAATTCTATTGTTTTAGTATCTGCTGTTCTGTTCCAACCTATAAATGTACTGTCGCCCCAGTCCGTTGTCCGGACATAAGCGTTGTCCGGAAGGGTTATCTGTTCATCGTACTTTGCCTGTATATCTGCCATTGCCCCGGAAGCTGCACCGTTGCCATCAAAACGGATTGTGTACATAATCGGCTTTATATCACCATCCCAGATGGCATACATTACAGTGTTTTGTGTAAGATTATATTCATTTTCAGGTGCATACCGCTTTCCGTCTAACGAATTTTCTGCCCATGCTGTCTGCACATAGGAATCTATGTATCCTTCCTGTGCTTCAAGTGAATGTTTTACTGCCGGTGCAAGTGTTACTTTTTCACCGCATACATTTGTAAGGTTGTAAGCATTAGTGTATGCCGTTACTGTAACCGGCGCTGGCTGTTGGCTCTCATCAGCGCCGTTAAGATTGTATTCAAGAGTTACTTCTGCAGCGTAAACTGCGTAATACGTCACGTTGCTGCTTATTGTAATTGTGTCTGTTGTTATTTCATTTTCTTTTGCTTCCGCTGCATTAATATCTGTGTTGCTGTTCCAGCCGATAACGCTTGTCGATGTAACACCGTTCCAATCATACTCTCTTACTTCCGGGACTGTAATAACAACATCTTTTGCATTATTATATCGTGTACCGGTTACTGTTTTTACTCCAGAACAGTCTACAAATTTTGCTGTTAAATCTCCACTGTACAGAGCATACAATGTAACGTCTTCCTGTGGCATTGTGAGGCTCTTAATCGCTTCTGTTGCGGAACTGTCTGTATCCCACCCTAAGAAATCATAATCGGCTTTCTGTGCTGTCAAGTCAAGGTCAACGCTCTGTCCCCAGTAGTAATCCCTTGTAACCGGCTTTGTACTGTTGTCAGACCAGTTCCCGCCGTTTGACGATACATTATACGTAACCGTGTATCTGTTGCGCATATAATATACCTGTAATGTAATATCCTGTGTTACTGTTGCCGGTAACTGTCCGTTTGCGGTCTTTGTTTTTTCAGAATCATATTCGTATCCGTCATAATCATTTGCGACATCGATTACATTTAATTCTGCACCGGATTTGTATAGTTTTGTTGTAATTTCATATGGTGTATCAGGATACTTTCCATCTGTATCCATAAGGAAATGTTCTACAGTTACAGTGTAATTATTCTCAATTGAATCCGTTGTATACTTCGCATACAGTTTTGTATTTCCCGCCGGTGTATAGGTATCGCCTGCGCCACCTACACGCTTTGTAAGGGCGGCATCCAGATACCAGCCATCAAAAATATAGCTTATTGTTTTTCCATCAATCTCAACGGAAGCTTTTTCTGCCTTTGGAAGCGTTACACTGCCGTTGGTGTAATCTGCCTTTACATTTACCGTTCCGCCGTTTGCCGTCAGGTTTTTAAAGCTTAATGCAGGCAGCCAGTAGGAAGCACCGTTAAAGGTTCTGCCTTCATCAATACCGTGTTCCCGGTAATGCAGGATTGCCCACATGGTATCATACGTATTATTCGTTGCCCTTAAAAGGTCCGGGTTGCCGTTATAATATGCCGCCCAGTTCCATGTGCCGACCGACCAGCCGTCCCAGCCATTTACCTCACCGTGGCTTGTCTGTGCGGTGAGCTGTTCATTCCAGCCGTTAAATGTTCCCTGTGCATTGGTATTTGCTGCACCGATTGTTGCCGTGCCGCCGTTGGTTTCATAGCTTACGGTGTAGGCTCTTTTGGCTTTAAGGAAATTGTAGATTCTGTCGTATTCGTATGTTCTTACCGTATCTGTTGTTTCATTTCCGTTTTCATCAAGAAGCGTACCGCCGTCTGCGTTGTAGTCCACCTTATAATTGTTATTTGTCCATTCTACAGATAAGTTGATGGTGTTATCCCACAAGTACCACTGCTGGTTGTCGCCGCCGTGATAGCCGCTGATCGTAATGTTAGTTCCGTTATCTGTGCTATATCCCCACAGATCAAGCACCAGTGAGGAAGAATCCAGTGAAGTACAGTTTCCAAGCTTCGAGCAGATGTAGAAGTATCCGTTCCCTGCCATTTTTAACGTCCATAACTGGTTATCGCCGCCATGGTATGCATACTGCTGGACATTTGCTCCGGCTGATGTTCCGCTTACATCAAGCACTTTTCCTGAATAGTTATTTTTGATTACCCAGTATGGCACACCATTTTCACTTTTTACATACTGGAACGCAAACATCTGCGCATTTCCATTTACACAGTCCCACAACTGCACATTTGCTCCATTTTCGGTACTTGCGGCATTAATATCTACGCTGTCATATCTTCCGCCACACTTTGTACGGATTGTCGTAAGCCCATTCTGTCCCGGCATGACTTCCGTTCCATCTCCAGCATAACTTCCTGCTGTGTTCATAAACTGGTCTTTATACACCCAATTACTTCCCGCGGTGTATCCCGTCTTTTTGAAATCCAATTTATTAAACCTGTTCTCCGATGCAGCCGAATAGGACTGGTAGTAGTCTTCTTTGTTATCCGCTTCGTTGCCCATATAGTTTACAAACCTGTCTGCCGCTTCCCACTGTGCGCAGAACGTAAACGTTCCGTCCGCGCGGTCGCCAAACCATGCCGTATCCATCGCATACTGTTCTCCTGTGCCATATATATGCCATTCTTCCGGCTGGCACTCGTTAAACGGTGTCCACCCACGGTTGTCACAGAACACCGCTCCGTCTGCTTCACGGATTACTGCCCAGCCCTTAAAAACGTATCCGCTCTTTGTGTATGCGTTCGCTTTCAATGCAAAATTCTCTGAATATTTAACGGTTTCTGACGGCATATATCCGCTTCCACCATTCGGGTCATATTGAATTGTGTACTCCGGGAATGGCGGATATGTAAATGTGAGGGTCATTCGGTTTAATGTTGCTGTGATATTATACCAATCTACTTTCCAGTCCCGGTTATCGTCATATACGATGTCTACGCTGTACGTACATCCCTTAGATGTTAAATCTACCGTCTGTTCTGATGCTGCATTTGTATTTATTCCTGTCAAATCATGCGTTCCGTCTGCTGTAAAATTAAAATACGTTGTTCCTCCGCAGTTAATCCACGAGCCTTGCTCATACTCATAGTTATCACCATGACAAAAATCACGCGCACTCCATTTTGAAGTCGTATCAACTGACATTGTATATGTTGCACTGTTTACATTTCTGCGTACATTTACCTGAACAGGTAACTCTAACGATTCAGAAACATTGACATAGGCTGTATCACATCTATCGTCAGGATTCGTTGTCTGATTATATTCACCAAATCCCCCATCAACTGTATATTCTGCTTTTAATGTTCCCTGAACAGTTTCACAATAGTATCCGTTATCAAAACTTGCAGCATTTACATTCTTTACATTTCTTGTAATACCAATTAAAACCAGTACAAATGCTAGAATCATACTGCCAATATACCATAACCGTTTTTTCTGTTTATTATTCATCTATATACTCCTCTCTACACAAAATGACACCCTACAGAACAAAGCTGTAAAGTGTCATTTAACTTTTTTATATTTAGTTTTTAATTACAACATTAACATTGTATCAATAGTCATTTTTGCACCGTCAGATATTCCATGAGCATCAAAAATTGCCTTTATTTCTTCTGGTCCATTAGATGAACCACCAGAATATTTTCCATTAATAAATGTAGAATATATAGTATATCCAGTAATTGAATCTGTATATCCATAATCTACTCTATGACCTCTCGGCATATCACATTCATAATTAAATACCCACTTCCCAGTAGCAACCAGTCTTTCCTCATCTGTTAATGACGGTGCTGCTTCGGTTGCCGGTTCTGGAGTAGGCTCTGGAGTTGGTTCTGGGGCTGGGGCTTCTTCAGGTTCATTACTTCCGGTATCTTCTACTTCTTCCGGCTCGTTACTTTCTTCTGTATCATTTCCTGTATTCTCTGATACGGATTCTTCCGGCTGCGCTTCTTCTACTACCGGTTTTGCCTGCTGTGGAGCTTCTGCTACGACTTCTTCTGTCTGTGAATCATTTTCTACTTTCGTTTCCTCTGCTACAGCTGTTGCTACAGCTGTGGTTTCACCTGCTCCTGTCTGTGCCTGTGCTATTTCCATCGCTGCTGTGGTCTGTTCTGTCTTTTTTGCTGTAGCTACTGCCGTTGTCTGCTGTTGTGTTTCCTGTGCAGCTGTCTGCTTATTTTTATTACCGCCTGATACACACACCGCCGTTATTCCTACGGCAATTAAAACGATTACCGCCGCTACTCCTGCTACTACTTTTTTGTCCTTTAATAATTCTTTTAATCTTGTCATATTTTCAACCTTTCCTGTGACAAAGTTCGTCACAACTTTTTTTGCCTTTCAATTAATCTCGATCTCGATTAACATAGTAATTAATAGTCGCACCTACTATACATACTTCAAGTATAACAATAAGCAAACCTGTCATTAATGTTTTTGAGGTATTCGTCTTAACTCCTATTATGATATGGCAAACTGCTATTGCTAATACAATCAAAGCAATTATGACCAATATCAAACCTACGAGTAACCGCATTATATCATCTAAAAATCCCATTGCTTTTACCACCATTCCTGTCGTTCTATATTATAATGATACCACATATCATTACTATATCTGATACATAGATTGCCTTGCTCATCATACCAGCCCTGAAAATCTTTGAATCTTACTGACGGATTTTCTTCCATATGCCTTGCTACCAGCGCAGCTTCTTCTTCGTTTAAATCTGTCAGGCTTCTAATTTCATTCTTCATGAACACGCTCCTTTAACTTATCATACGCAAGTTTATACGCAACAAGCCTTAAAATGTACTCTCTGCATGGCTGTGTACCGTTACACCATTTCTGCATAGTCCTGTATGGAACACCCATACTTTTTGCAAAATCCGCCATGTTCATGCCTGACTGCATTTGCAGTTGTTTCATCTTCGTTACATTCTCTTTTTGGATTTCAACTTCAACTTCCATAACTTAACCTCCTCTAAATATTTATAATAATCAATTCCCTTGACATTATTATGTATCATTTTGATACATTTGTCAACTAATTAATTATTTATTTATTTTTAAAATATAACAAGGTGAATTAAATGGAAATGTTCCATGTGATTGCTTTAAAGACTTTTTATATGATATAATCAGTTTGCTACCACCCCTAGACAGGTAGAGAAAGGGGGTGTGCGCCAGTGAATGAAGTTCTGTCATTTTTATTCTCTGTTTTGGCTGGTATAGTTGCCTACTATATCTGCAAATGGTTGGATAGAGAAAAACGGTAGTCAGCCTAAGGTTTAAGCCACCTTCCCAAAAAGGAATAGAAATCCCCAGTGCGGTAACACTGGGGATTTTGCTGTACGCTCAGTGAGCGTTCTGTCATTTTGCCTATTGGCATTATAACATATGCCAATACACATTTCAAGTATTCCTGTCTTTCATTATTTTATACAAATGAGTATAAAATAATCAGCTATTGATTCAAAGATTCTCATCATGATATAATCAGCTTGCTGCCACCCCTAGACAGGTAGAGAAAGGGGGTGCTTATCATGAGTTTATTATCATCTTTTATTATCTCTGTTTTGGCTGGTATAGTTGCCTACTATATCTGCAAATGGTTGGATAGAGATTAAACGGTAGCCAGCCTTAGGTTTAAGCCGCCTATACCAAATGGAATAGAAAAGCTCCAGAGTCGCAACCTCTGGAGCTTTTTGTTTGTCTGCTCATCATGAGCATTATCATCTTTATGCCTATTGGCATTATAGCATATGCAAAGGCACATTTCAAGTATTCCCGGTCTTTAAAAAATTATTTAATTGTCAATGTGCAAATTCTGTACTTTGTTTCTTAATTAAAAACTGCAAAAAGTGAAACATCTGATACTACCTGTAATATTCTTGGATTTACCTCTGTGCCATCGGCTGTCTGCCACCGCACAAAAGTCTTTCCTTCAATTTCCGGATTCTCCGGGACAATACATGCTGCATTTTCCAATACCTTATATTGCTTGTACAATTCATCTTCCGGAACGTCTGGAAGATAAAATGCAACCGTATATGTCTGTTTTATATCTGCATCCGGATTAAATACGTTCTTTTCCATAATTACAGTTTTTACAGTGCTTACAGTACCTGTTTTCCCATTTGGATATTTATATTTTAAAACCGCTTCTGCACTTACAATTCCCTTTTCATTATCTAAATCTAATATCCTAATGGAAACAGCAGAATCACTTTCAATTTGCGTTGTAATTGTCTGTATCAGATCCGCAGCGAACTCATTTTCCGTCTGCGCCGCATATGTGCTGTTAACCCATATACTTTCTGCACAGCTCTTTAACGCTTCCTCTAACGCATTTTCTATTTCCTGCTGTCGTATAGTCCGGGAATCAATAGAAAACAAAATTGAGGTCACAATCAACGTAATTGTAACTACTATAGTTCCCAATACTGTTTGTTTCAAATTTTTCTGCCTCCTATTAATCCAATTCCTTATTTTTAATAACTGCTACACCTGTAGGATACTCTCTGTGATAATACTCACCAATGTATTTTCCTTGCCGTATATTACGCAGCATTACATTGATACAAAAAAGTTCACATATTATAAATACAGGCAGACGGCTTAAGCGTTGGGCAATACAATTTTCTATTTCCATGCAATAAAAATTCCACCACATAGAAACATAGATGAAAATAGAAAATGTAAAATCTAATATAAAGCACTTTAGAATACATTTTTTACCTATTACTCTTATACGACTAACCGCATATTGAAACAATAATAATAGTAAACATATTGCTACTATAAAGGTAACTGCTTCTAAAACAAAGGTTCTTCTTTGTTCTACAGTGAGTTCAACCCATTCTTCTTTAAACTGCCTAATAAATTCTAAAATTATTTCTTTTTCTTCTTGCATTTTACTCCTTATTCCCTAACAAAAAAACGCTAGTATACAGGTAAATCTACGTTACTACAAATATGAGGTTACTCTATATTATCTACTTCGGATTTACCGGTATTTCTATTTTTGCAACTGTTTCTTTCTGCCGAATATCCCTGACATAAAATGTGATTGTGTAAATACCGCTCTGTGGAAATATAATGCTTTTCTGTGCTTCATCATATAGCTGTATAATACTATTATTATTTTTGTCCGTAATTTCCCGCACCTGTAATAATTCATAACCGTTCGCAGGAATCGCTTCGGTTTCGGCTGTATTTACGACAAAATAATCAAGTAATTTTGCAACATTTCCGGCAGTAATATCCGACTGCCCGTTCCACACTATTTCCGGAGCTGGAAGCTGCACTATTTCTTTTACCGTTTCCTTATTATCTTCTGGTATATTGTCCGCAGCCTGTAACTGCAAGATTGTACCCATAATTGGAAATATTCCCTGTGTTCGGTTTCCTGCCTGATCTACAAGCACAACACCTGATAATATTACAAATACAAGTGCAATAATAAAATGGTCTTTTATACTACCAAAAATATCATCTGTTATGTCTTTTAACATAATTCACCTCTTTAACAAAAGCTATTTGCAATAATGCTTATTGCATTTCCAAATACACCGGAAAATAAAATACCACCTGCAAGAATTACAAACAGTATTGAAACTACAATATCCTGTGTTGCTGCTCCGAAATCGTCCATTATTTCTTTCATTGGTATCCTCCCTAAAATGATGTAACTGCCTGTAATACGGCCGCAAAAAAACTAAATAACAGTATACCTACAACATACAGATATGCTGCTTCTGAAAAATCTTCAAAAATATGTTCCATAAATTTTTCCTCTTTCTTTTGGTGCTATTTATAGCACCGGTTATTTTTCTATCTTGCATAACCACATTTTTGATGTTCATCTTCTACATTCAAAAATGCGATTCTGTATTTATATTTAAGAATTACTTCTACAGCAACTGTTTTTCCTGTTGAATCTACAATCTTATCTGTCTGCAATACATATCTGTCTGCGGTTGCCTTTGCCTTACAGGTATCTATAACCGCATCTGATAAATTTCCTGCTTCTATCTCTGCAATAATATTCTGATGATACCGTTCTGCCGTTGTAACCTGTGTATCCGCAAAAATGATGCCATTGCTGATACCTATCTGTATCAGTAATAAAAACATCATAAAAAATGCTGTAACTATTTGTTTCATATTCGTCCTCCACTCTACATAAACGTATTAGTTATATTCATGAATGACAACATCAGGATAATTCCGTCAGCTATCATTTTTAAGGACCCGGCCAGTGTTGGGGAAAAAATCATCTGCTTATAGAGTGTAACAGTATCGTCGTTTTTTGCTTTTTCGTTTAAATCTGTAAGTTGCAGATTTTTTATTATAAGTTCCTTAAACTGTTCTTCTGCTGTATCTTCTCTGCGAAGTGAGATAGTATACAGTGTTATTACTGCTTCTGTTACATCTCCAGCGCCTTCGATATTGTTTAAAAATTCTTTAAATGGTTCTGCTGATTCAGGGTCTTTATCCAGCTTCTGCAACATTTCCCGGATTGGTGTTCTCAAAATTCCCGGCGCATTTTCATAACTTTTTGCAATAGCCATCTGCACATTTTCATATTGTAATAGCAATGACAGCTGTATAAGCCAAAGCGGAAATGCCGCTTTAATTTCTCTTAAAACGCGTCTTTTTAATGAAAAATATGCTAATTTGTACAACATTGCAGCTGCAATACTTATGCCAATTCCAAAGATTAAAAGCGGTTTTGATTTTGTAATGCAGTATAAAATAACTGTAAACAAGAACACGATAAATGCGTATACAATGCTTTTTGCGCGCTGCTTATTCATATCATAATTTACATATTTGTTATAAGTCTGTTCCCACTTTTCATCGGTAATAGAGGAATCTTCTCCTACCCAGTTAATAATCATTTTTTTTGTTAAATTTTTATAGAACCATAACATAAACACAATAAGCATAACCGCCGTGATCTGTGCCATTATGTTTGTACTTATGTTAATGTAGTCTTGTATTTGTGGAATAAACGTATCAATATTAGTCAGCAATGCGCATAATAATAATGTAAGAATAATCCCTACCTTATTTATTGTCTTGCTCATTTTTATTTTCTGTTGAAACTCGGAAATACGTCTGTCCAGCATATTTTTATCCATAGACAATACTTCTACTCCCATTGCTGGATTTCCACCCTGGTAATCTGTCTGCAGTAAAAATCTATGCATATATCTTATGCGTTCAACCGGATAGGCATCTTCTATAAGCTGCAATGCTTTTTCTTCAACCTTTCCTGTTTCACTTGTAGTTTCAATGTAATTAATGGCTGCCTGTATTACCCCCTTCATTTCCCCCTCTGGGAAAATTTTTTCTGTTTCAATTAATGCTGTATATACTTTCTGTTCATTGCGAAAATTTGCAAGCATCTTCTCATAATATCTCATAACATCATGATATCTTTTGGTTTCATACATAGATTTAACATTATTAAGCATTATAAATGGCACTAATAGTAATGCTGTAATAATGATAATTGCATATCCCCATAATGGAAGCCGGTATATATATCCCGTTATAAGGCAGATCACTGTCATTTTAAGATACTCCATCATTAATTTTTTTAATGTAAGCTTTTCTCCATATGCCGCCATTTCTGCCGCCAGATTTTTATATAGTAGTAATCCTATGGCATTTTTTTTCTTATTCATCTATTTCCTCCGTTTCAGCAGCCATTTTTTCATACTGCTTTATTTCGTCTGTAATGCTAAAGAAATCTTCTATACCATTTTTCGTAAATCTCTTTATGTCATTTGCAGAAAACTGAATATCTTTAACAAATTCTCCGGAATCATAAAGCAGTCTAGCTTTATTTTCGCCGGCAGTACGTTCAAATAATCCAACCTGATCAATACAACGTTGTTCCTGTTCCTTTTCTCCCTGTTCGTCTTTGATCTTTTTGGTATTTATAAGTACTGCAATATCCAGCGAATTATAGATATTATTTTCTAAACGTTCTGCCTCTGTTTTTGTTGGCATCATATTCATAAGGCGCTCGACAACTTTTAAAACATCATCTGTATGAATAGTTGATATACCGGTTACACCGGTTGTCCAACATTCTACAAGTGATTTTGCTTCTACAGAACGTACTTCCGATAACATTAAGCGTTTTGGATTAAGCCGCAGCGATGCTTTAAGTGCTGCGGTATAGTCAAAATTCTTGCTTACCTGAATTTCTATTCCGTCTGCATGAGGTTTGCACGTTGTGTAATGCCATTCCAGATTATCTTCTATAGTAACTACACGTTGTTCGTTCGGAATGTAAAGTGACAGGAATTTTGCAAATTCCGTTTTTCCTGCTCCGGGTTCTCCGCAGACAATAATATTAAATCCACAATAAACCGCATTAATTAAAAAATTAAGCAGTCTTGCATCACAATACTCATGCTCTATTAACTGCTTATATGTCATTCGTGGAAATTTTGTTGTCTTTCTTATGCAAAGGCTTCGTCCTGATACTGCAGCGGATTCGTGTAATGCTTCAATCCGGTAATCCTCTGTTTCAGCTTCCAGACAAGGAATTTCCTTATTAAATCGTTTGGATACAGTATTGGCAATATGCTGTGTAATTGCAGCAATGTACTCCGGTGTAACATTGTGTTCTTCTTTTGGAACTTTTATTTTTTCGGAATATATATTTTTTAACCACAAATCTTTTCCATTCCAGTCTACATCGGTTATTTCTTTATCATTGAGATATTTAAGAAATGGCTGTAATCGTTCTTCTGTAAGAACTCCTGTTAGTATATCTGGCATTTAATCCGTCCTCCTTCTTTAAAACAAGAGCTTTAGACATCTGCCTAAAGCTCTTGTTTTGCTATTCTTTTGGCAATTAGAATCCTGCAATATTTCTGCAGTTTTCAAAAAAGGTTGTTAAAAGTGATGTAAAATTCTGTGCAACAACACCATTTGTTGCTAACAAAACGACACATAATGCAATTAACAGAAAAATAACAATTCCTTTCTTTGATGCTCCACCAAATTCCTCAAAAACATCTTGTAACACGTTTTTCCCTCCTTTAAAAAATGAAACTATTTATATTTTTTAAACAACATAATGAATTGTATCTATTAAATTTTTTGTTTTCAATATCACATATGATATTGATTTTTGATTTGATTTGTGGTATAGGGATAAAAAAATCGAGGCGTGTATGCCTCGATTTTTCATATTTTTTTGTACTAATCTTCATAATGTCCTCGACACGCAATAATCCACAAAAATCCATTTTCATCTATATTATAGACTAATCTGTTGGTTTCATCTATTCTTCTACTCCATGCTTTTCTGTGTTTCAGCGGTTCAGGCTTTCCAATCCCTTCAGACAATCCTTCTCTCTCAATAGACTTTATAAGTTCATTGATTCGCTTTAGTGTCTTTTTATCTTGTGTTTGCCAATACAAATAATCATCCCATGCCCTGTCTGCCCATAATTTTTTCATTCGTCTACCTCAATCAGTTCGTGTTCTTGACCATGACCAGCCTCAAGCTGTGCAATTCCTCTGTCAACCATAGCAAGATATTCATTATTTCTAGCTGCTCTTTCCAACTGATTATATTTATCAAGGCTCATTAAAACCACGTTTTTTTCATTCTTTCTTGTAACAATTACTGTTTCCTGAAAGTCTGAAGCCTTGTCGCAATAATCTTTTAAATGATTTCTAATTGTTGAATAATTTACTGCCAACATCTTTAACACCTCGCTTTTATATTGTTCAATTTTTTGTTCATTTTATTGTACAATAATTATACTATATTATTCTGCACAAGTCAATTAAATTTAATTACCATTGCTCAACAAATCTTACACAAAATTACTATTTCTTTTCTAAATTTTGCATAAGCTGTGGAATTGTTGGATTAAATCCACCGCTATATATTTTATCCGAACATTCAATTATTTTTTTTGACAAGCACAAATATTCGGTCATGATTTGCTTCCATTCACCATCAAGAATTACTTTTCCACCTTCACACTTAATCATATTTTCCCTTTCTAGTTATAAATTACACTTTTTGCTTTTCCAGCTGTTCTAAAAGTTCCAACGACTGTTCCAATGTTTCCGGTATAAGTCTTGTGACCGGTATATTTAATGCAATACTTATCTTGATTAGAGTTGAAACACTTATTGGATTTGTTCCTTTTTCAATTCGACACAGGTGCAGACTGCTAATATTAGCCCGTTCACACAGTTGCGAAATTGAGTAATTTTTACTTTCTCTCTCAACTTTTACATTTTTGCCGATATTTATAATGAGATTTTTTAACTGTTCTTCATCGTATACCAGTTCATGCCACTCATTTTCTTTCATGATGTTATCACCTCAATTTTATATAACATATCTTTAATCCGGTCGGGAAATTCCAGAAGCATTTTGTACTGCTCCGGAAATTCGTTATATAATAATGAAAGAAGAATTAAAATTGCTATTAGTACAATACATATCCATATTGCTTTGTACAGACATTCTTTTACACGTACATGAGATTTTTTTTCGCTTATATTATGTGCAAGCTGCTTCTTTATTTCTACACGTACCTGTTGCATCTTCTTACTTTTTTCTTTTTCCTGCTCTTTTTTTAACAGGATTGAATTGTATTTATTTTTCATGTTTTTTCCTCTTAAACCTTGTAAAAAATCCTGTTTTTTCCTCTGTTGTTACGTCCTCTAACGTTAATAACTTATCGTAATTACACTGCACATAATCAAACGGATCAAAACACGTTGCTGCAAATATCACACTATCCTGCTTTTCACACATCATTTTTAGAATGTCCTTCTGGTCTGATTCTGGAACATACGAAAATATATATGCTGCTTCATTGTATGCCGGTGACTGCAGTGTGTTTTGCACTGCAGTTATTTCACCCGGTTTTGTACCGGCAACAAGGAATTTTATCTGTTGGGTTGCAAAAGAAATCTTATTAAAAGATGGCGAAGTAATCGCTCCATAATCGCAAATTAAAATATCAAATTTTTTTAATACTTCTGCAAGCTTGTCTGATTTAAACATATACAAGTCATTATATATAATACAGTTATCTCCTTCTTCTTTTACGTCTGCATATAACTCACGGCAGCTTTCTAAAAAATTTGTAGCATTTATTTCTACATAGGCCGCTTTATAACCTTTTGACATACAGTATCTTACAAGCTGCAATGCCTGGGTCGTTGTTCCGATGCGGTTCATTGTTCCGGCGACCGCGATTGAAATAATTTTCTCCTGCTGTTTTTTCTGTTCCTGCTCTGCTTCTGCACTTTCTCTTAAATCCTGCTCTATAGTATTTTCTGTATAATACCCTGTAATGCACTTTTCCCACTCATCTGCCTGTGTGGCAAGTCCCGTTGCAAGAATGAAGTTCGTAAATCCTTTGGAAAGTAGTTCTTCTATAAGCCGGGAACGATATGTAAAGCCCTCTGCGAAAATTACAATCTGACTTGTCTTTGCCTTTTTTATCCTGCAAATATAATCTGTAATTACCTGTGTGTCATCGATGAGCTGCGTTACATCAATTACAATTACTTCATATTGTCCATCAAATATTTTTTCATCGTATTCTGCGATGTGATTTTTACTTCCGGTAAATTCAATTTTATCTTTCTTTCTTCTGCAGTATTCTGCTATAACATTTCCACGGATTTCTGATCCGCAATATAATACATTCATGTTTTTATCCTTTCCCTTTTAATCATTTCCTGTAGCTGCATATGCATTTTTTATTGCTTCATAGTCAGCAATATTTTTTTGTATTTCAGTAATTTGCGTTTTATACTGTTGTATTTTTGTATTTAACTCTATAAGCTGCTTATTAACATCTGCAATCTGGCTGTTTATGCTGCTTTTTTCATCGCCCGCAGCATAATTAAGCTTTAAGTTAAGCTCCTGTATCAGTTCATCAGCCGCCTGCTGTTTCTTTTCCTGTTCTGAAATATTTCTTTGTATTTCATTAATCTCATTTTGATAATTGGCAATGTATGTATTTAATTTTGCAATATAGTATTCTTCAATTGTGTTGTAATCTACAATCTTATCTACTCTTTCTACCTTTTCGGCATTGGTATAAAATTTTGCCATTTCCTTGGATACCGTTCCGGTATAATCAACCTGTAGTGCAAGTCTTAATTCAGAAAACTCTTGTTCTTCGACATTTTTGATTCGTATGACCTGCATTGTTGGTGAACTAAGCACAACAGATGTTGCATACTGTCTTTTCTGCCTGTCAGAAGCAGTTACTTTATATGTATCTATTCCGTCGTAAGTTACATTTACAACATCAAATTCAACTTCCATTTCCTGCGTATCCGGGCAGTATACCCATTTATTTAATGTAATCTCACGCTGTTCCAATGTTTCTTTACTGTTTATTTCTGTATATTTCAAATCACCTTTTTCATTAAAGATGTTTTTTGAAAAAATGAAAAAGAAATATCCTGATATAACAAAAATTACAAAAACAGACATTGAAACATTTTGATGTTTTTTAAGAAATTTTTGTATCTTTTTTAATGTTTCCATTTGCATTTCCTTCCTTATTAAGTATTACAGTTACACAATTTTGCCTCTCCGTACAGCGGATACAGCTTTTATATTTTCCAAAGTTACCGGCGCATTTTTTCATTTTCCTCTCCTTTTCCGGTGCTATATATATAGCACCACTATTCTCCAATATATGTGTAATCCATAGCATCAACCCATTCTCCGTCCACTGTAATGCCAAAATGCAGATGTGGACCGGTAGATTGTCCGGTAGAACCTACAAGCATAATTACATCTCCAGCCTCCACTATATCGCCCACATCTGCAATCAACTGTGATGAATGATAATAATAGGTTTTAATGCCATTGCCGTGATCGATAATAATGTGATATCCCGCACTAGATGAATATGAAGCATCTACCACTTCCCCTGCATCTGCCGCGACAACTTCTGTTCCTGTCGGTGCTGCAATATCTGTCCCTCTGTGTGCTTCGACAACCCCTGTTACGGGATTAGTTCTGTCTGGCTGAAACGGACTTGATATATTGCTTCGTGTGTAACCGGGAAGCGGCCACACCATACCGTCCATTTTATTTCCAAGAAGCCGCACAAGGACTGCCGGAGTAGCAAAATTATAAAAATCTTGAACACAGCCATATTCAGTCATATGTACAACTCTGCTGTTTCCGATATATACTCCTGCTGTTACATAATTTCCTTCTGAATCAGCATAGATAATAACATCACCTTCATACATAATTTGTGGTCTTATCTGTTTTTCAACATCGTTGGTATACGACACATATTTACAGCTTATAATATCCTCATAAGAATCTGTCGGTATGTTAAAATAGTCCTCATCGTAACTTGTAAACGAGCTGAAGACGTTGTAAATAAATCCTATCTCATCACAACCTGTAGCTGATGTACCGCCCTCAACATAGGACATATTATCAATACAAGCTTTGGCATACTCGGCAATCATTTGTCCTTCTTCGATACTTGCATCATCGAGCGACTCCCGTTCAATTTCCAGTTTGTCCAGCCATTCTTCCGGATTTACTGTTTCATCATTTTGTGTCATATAGAATTTCATTCCATAATCTTCATAATCATCAAGATACATTACCATTCCTAATGTATTTCCTTGCGTAACAGTATCTCCGATCGCAACTACGATATTTGTTATGTAATCATAATGCAGCGTATATTCATCTGTTGTAATAGTAATATTGCTGTAGTCAGAAAACGTTTCAATATCTGTAACTTCTCCATCCGAACAGCTTATTACAACCTGTCTAAGTACACCGCCGTATATTATATACGGTTCATCATCGTTATAAGCGCTTAAAACAGAATGTATGGCAAGCGGGTAAATAAACTGTTTAAATCCATTAGTAACCAAACTCATATACATAGACACCTGTATTGCAAAGTTCGAGTTACGTGAACGCAGTTGCTCTTTTGATTCCTGCTCCATGTATTCTTTTGCGCTTTGGGCTGTATATCCCCCATGCTCAAACGCATATGTTACATATTCCCGGTCAAGTTCATATGATTGGTACATAATTGATAAATGTGCTGTGTCATACAAATCAACAACTCCGGCCATATCTATCAATTTTTTTATTTCTGTTACACCGCATTTAATAGAGTAGGACACACTCTGTATGTCACCTCTGTTTTTTCCGTAAACAGTATTGGATTCTTTTTCAGATGCGTTCATTGGGTCACTTGTCTGCCCGCCTGTAGTACACTGCATTATTGCAAGTACAACATCAGTGTAATATTCAATTCCCTGTGCTGCACACTCATTTTGAACTATTGTCCGGTACTGTTCTACTTCCGCAGAGAATTTTGTATAATCATTGGAAGTGGAAAATCCCTGGCGGTGTGTAACTATTGCAAAGATAATAATTATTACAAGAAGCACATTAAGAAGTAATGCACTTGAAAAAACTCCTGAGAGGATTTTAACTGCTTTAATTATTATCTTTTTTGTAATTTTGTATTTTTCATAATCCTGTATTAGTTCTTCTGCAGAACTTGAACCTGTACTGCTTGTACCTATCATTAAGCACCACCTCTGAAAAGATTAAGTTCTCGATCAGATGCAAACACTTTAAATTCAATATTTTTATCTCCTTGAATTGAAAGTATAAAATTTCCCTGCTGCAGTTTTGGAATTTTTGCATATTCCGTATCCGTTAGCGATGTACCAAAAGCCTGTTTAAGCTTCGGTACAAGTGATTCATCTTGAATACCTATAAATTTGTAATTACTGAACGCAAACAGGTCTTTAATCTGCTGGACGTTTTCCGCTGAAGCATTATCCGGCATACATTCGCTAATACTTTGTGTTGCAAGAATAAGACCGCCAAAAACTTTACGCATTTCACGCTGCATATCGGTAAGCTGTTGTACTGCAACCGGAAAACGTGCGTTCATGATTTTATGTGCTTCATCGAATTCTACAAGAAAATGCACAATATCATCAGCACTTATTCGGCCTTCTTCATACAGATTTTTCATTACCATACCGTTTCTGGTGCAATTATCCCAGCAGATAGACAGTGTTGAATATAAAATAGTATTAGCAATATGCGCCGGTAGTGAAGCGATATTCTTAATGTTAAAAACGACTCCCGGTATATCCATAATGTTATCGATAGTTGTATGTCCATCTAACATTTTTCCGTAATCATCACGAACACTCTCAAACACTCTCTTTACATTATTAAGTCTTCTAACCTCATCAACGAGCAGACTTTCTTCTGCCGCTGTTTTGGCTTTTGTTGTCGTTATTTCTTTAATTTCTTTTTTTACGTACTCAATGAAATCTGTAACAGTCGGATATGCGCTTGATGCGTATGCTGTTATTATTTCATTTTCAATTTTTTCCGGAACAATTTCCATATCAAGATACATTCGGCGGACACACTGGTTAAATGTAATAATTTCCTGTGTGTCGTTTTCTCCGGACAAAATCTCATAGATAATATCCAACTTTGCGATATGTCGGCTGTAGCAGATGCTTTCATTTACATCTGTTTTTAAAATTTGAAAAATATTAAATATTCCGTCTGTGCCATCCAGGTTAATTCGTTTCCAGCCGCAGATTTCAGACATATATTCCAATTCTCCGGTAACATCAAACAGTCGGACAAAGTCGCCTAAAATAAACGCATTATGTCCTAATTTTTTAAGCAGCGTGGATTTTCCAGAACCCATATTTCCAAGAATAAGAACGTTATAATATGTACGAATCTGTGTCTTAAAAAACTGATTAAATATTACAGATCCGCCGCATGACGTAGAGCCGAGATACAAGCCATTTGGATCATGCAGATACGAAAAATGAAATGGATCACCGGCTGCTAACGCTTCATCGAGCATTGGTATTCCTATTCGTGCATTTGGAAATTCCTGCTGTTCTTTATATGGAAGATACATAGCTTTCCACTCGTAATGCTGCTCATTTAGCATTATCATACCCTTAAAATCATCCAGCTTAGTTAAAATCTGTTCTTCTCTTTTTTCCAGTTCTGCCAAGGTGCGGGATTTGATATATATTCTTACCGTAATAGATTTTAGGACTTTTTGATACCTTTTAATCTGATCATACATATCATGCAAATCTGTATATGTATCTGCCGCATCTTTAATACCTGTATCATTTCTTTCCGCAGCTCCCCGGCCTTTATATTCTCGTAAACTCTTATTAATATTCTGCAGAGCGGCAGATTCATTTTCTGTAGTAACATCTATAGTTGTTATAGCACCTTCGTAGTAACACACATTAGTTATCCAGTGTGCTTCTATATATGTAGGAAAATTATATATCTGTATACACGCTTCATAGCCCGTGCCGGTACGGACATGGTCTATATATGCTTTAATTCCTCCCTGTGGCTGTATGTATTCCAGTATTTCACTGTCATATTTTTCTAATTCAGGCTTATTTTTATCCGCTTTATATTCTCTTTTCTGTTTGGATTTTTTCCCATTCATTTTTAGAAACATTTTTTCTCACCTCACGATTTTATATTTTTATTTGCCATTTTCATCAGGACAATATCCTTATGCCGTTTTGTAATGTCCACAAGAAGATTATTATTTTTAAGACATTCTTCTATCTGCAACCTGTGTTTTTTGTGTTCCTCTATATCCCTGGAAAAATACATTATGTAAAATTCCTTGTTTAACCTGTTTTTCTGTATCCATTCCATTTCTGAATTTTTAATTTCCAGTTCTTTTTTGCGGTACTCATTTTTACAGTTAGCTATTTTATGGCCAATAAAGTGCATCTGCTCCTCGCATGATGTTGGAATATTTATGGAAATAATTTTTATTTCATCTTTATACAACCGGAAAAACGATGTAAGTACGAGGATATCTCTTTCGATATCCCCTTCAGACTGCGCATTGAAATCTTTACACTTAATACATACTAGATCCATTACAGTTCCATTTGCATATACATAACAGTTATTATTCCAGTCATACCGCCGTATTGGAATAAGTTTCAAAATTGTATTTTTAACTTTCTTCTTCATTTTCTATCTCCCTCTATCTCCCGTAAAAGCTTTTTAGTGTATTCGTTCTGGCTTGCATTTTTTAATGGATAATATATATCCGTAATAGAAGACATATATAAATATAAGGACTGCCAGTATTTCTTCTTGGCATTACACCTGGACGGCTTAACAAGCATTACTGCGACAAACCCATTAAATATCTCAAATGGAATAAATAATGGGCTGTAAATATAATCTTGTAATAAAAAACCTCCAAACAAAACTCCTCCAATAAACAAAATATCCTGTATATACAGCCAGCTTGACTGGCGCATCTTTGTACCGGATTTTAAAGTCGAAACAACTAAATATCTGTTATTCATTATTTATCATTCCTTTCATTTGTTTCATTATTAAACGGATTAATATTGAATTTACGTTTAGACATCATTTCTCCTTGTGTCGGCGCTCCGCTTTGCGGATTTATATTTGGTACACTTCCGCTTCCGGCTTCTGGATTTACCGGGGCTGCATTGTGTACAGGTTCTGTCGGCTGCTTTTGTTCTCCGGTCGGCGCTCCGCTTCCCGGATTTATATTTGGTACACTTCCGCTTCCGGCTTCTGGATTTACCGGGGCTGCATTGTGTACAGGTTCTGTCGGCTGCTTTTGTTCTCCGGTCGGCGCTCCGCTTCCCGGATTTATATTTGGTACACTTCCGCTTCCGGCTTCTGGATTTACCGGGGCTGCATTGTGTACAGGTTCTGTCGGCTGCTTTTGTTCTCCGGTCGGCGCTCCGCTTCCCGGATTTATATTTGATACACTTCCGCTTCCGGCTTCTGAATTTTCCAGTGCTGCATTGTGTCCCGCTTCTGTAGGCTGCTTTTGTTCTCCGGTCGGCGCTCCGCTTCCCGGATTTATATTTGGTACACTTCCGCTTCCGGCTTCTGGATTTACCGGGGCTGCATTGTGTCCCGCTTCTGTCGGCTGCTTCTGTTCTCCGGTCGGCGCTCCGCTTCCCGGATTTATATTTGGTACACTTCCGCTTCCGGCTTCTGGATTTACCGGGGCTGCATTGTGTCCCGCTTCTGTCGGCTGCTTCTGTTCTCCGGTCGGCGCTCCGCTTCCCGGATTTATATTTGGTACACTTCCGCTTCCGGCTTCTGGATTTACCGGGGCTGCATTGTGTCCCGCTTCTGTCGGCTGCTTCTGTTCTCCGGTCGGCGCTCCGCTTCCCGGATTTATATTTGGTACACTTCCGCTTCCGGCTTCTGGATTTACCGGGGCTGCATTGTGTCC
>ERZ791926.357-NODE-357-length-42459-cov-6.962433_pt1 | contig 42459 bp, 36 predicted proteins | sample MGYA00510131_ERZ791926 | MGnify/ENA primary metagenome ERZ791926 (study PRJEB30046, sample SAMN00792052) | human gut metagenome | study: EMG produced TPA metagenomics assembly of the A metagenome-wide association study of gut microbiota in type 2...
TCCGGTTTGCACAGATTTACCGGGAATAAACAGAAGGAGACCAGCATGAAGGAAATATAACATTTAATTCTGCAATACAAGGATTTATCTGCGCCGTTTCAGTCCGTGTTCCTTATAATACCTGTCTTTATCCTCATACATCAGGCGCTCCGATTCGTTTAAAAGCAGATCAATATCCTTAGGACCGTGTTCTTTCCATATCATGCCAACCGCCATTGTAACCTGATGTTCTTTCATATCCATGCGCAGTTTCTCAACGTGTTCCCTCAGGTCTTTTTCCTCAATTCCAAGACAAAGTACTAAAAATTCATCGCCGCCGATCCGATACAGACCATCCCCCTTAAATACACCCGCTAAGCACTCACATGCCCTGATGATCAACCGATCTCCGGCTTCATGCCCCTGCTCATCATTGACCTTTTTCAGCCCTGTGATATCGCAGTACACTACACCGATCTGTTCCCCATTCCACTCATGCTCCACAAACCAGTCGACCGCATAACGATTGCCAAACTGAGTGAGCTGATCACGATAACTCATGCGTTCTAACTGATGGAACAGATTTCTTCTCCGAATGGAGGAAACAATAAAATATCCCATGATATGAAGCATATTGGAAGCATAATCTAATGATTTTACCGGTGGATTATCCACTCCGTAAAATCCAATGATCTTTTTCTCCCAATAAAGTGGAACAACCACCAGTGAATGGATATCCTGACGTTTCAGATTCTTATACTGTTCCGGATCTTCCTCTCTGATGTCCTCCAGATTTTCAATTACAATGTTTTTATCTTCTTGAAAATTCCGATACCAGTTGGCACATACTTCTGGTGGAATGTTCTGTAAATTATCTTTCTCCGGCTGGATTCCATTTGCAACCCACTCGTAAGTGTTGTCATCGTACCCATTCTCATTATGCTCAAAAATATATGTTCTCTCTCCATCTAATGCCTTTCCGATATATTCCAGAATGATGTCCAGCGATTTATCCGCAGAAGATGTTCCAAGGGCAAGACGCAGTCCCTCATTAACGATTTTTTCTAGTTTTTCGTAGCGGCGTACCACATTTTTCTGATGTTCCTGAGAACTTATATTCAGAGCAATCTCTATTCTATATCGTCTGCCATTGTTCTCCACAACAGTATCCTTAATTTTAAAGTATTTATTTAAAAGCGGGTTAAAATACCGCCACTCCTTAAACTGTCCTTCCTGCAGTTCATCATTATTGCAGATCGTACAGGGCAGGCTTGAATTCTGAAGCAATTCATAACATTTTTTTCCGGCAAGTTCCTCTTTTGAATGTATCCCATAAGTATCTCTCATCTTTTTATTCATATAAACCAGTTCATGGGTATCCGCATCTGCAACATATACATATTCATTCATATTTTCAAAAAAATTCCAGATTCTTTCCATACCATTCCCCATTTCGTGCTTAAAAAAACAATATTCTCATTCCTGACAAGCCTGAATACAAATATAAACTTATTATCTATTATAACTCAAAATTCGACAATATACAGTATATTTTTTCATTTAACCAGAAAAAGGAAGTATGAAAAATAAAACATCATTTTTCACACTCCCTTTTTTCATTCAGGGCGACAGAAAGGTTCCCAAAACATTCATTTTATTGATTTATCCAAGGATCTCTGCTAAATCTGCTTCCGGTGTCGCAATCGGTGCAATGCCGTAATTTTCTACCAGATAATTTAAAATATTCGGTGAGATAAATGCCGGCAGTGTCGGTCCGAGTTTTATATTTTTGATACCAAGGTGGAGCAGTGTCAATAAAATGCAGACTGCTTTCTGTTCGTACCAGGAAAGCACCATGGAAAGCGGCAGCTCATTCACGTCGCAATCAAATGCCTCCGCAAGTGCCACTGCAACACGGATCGCACTGTAGGCATCGTTGCACTGTCCCATATCAAGGATTCTTGGCAATCCGCCGATCGTTCCAAGATCAAGATCGTTAAAGCGGTATTTTCCACATGCAAGTGTTAAGATCATGGTATCTTTCGGTGTCTGTTTCACAAACTCCGTATAATAATTTCTTCCCGCACGGGCACCATCACAGCCTCCTACCAGGAAGAAATGACGGATATCCCCGGTTTTTACAGCCGCGATCACCTGATCTGCCACGCCAAGTACAGTTCCATGACCGAATCCGGTCATGACCTTTGTACCGCCATTGATACCGGTAAACTGTGTATCCTCTTTGTAACCGCCAAGCTCTAATGCTTTTTCGATAACCGGGGTAAAGTCTTTATCTTCCCCGATATGCGCCATTTCCGGATAAGAAACCACTTCTGTTGTAAATACACGGTCTGCATAACTTTCTTTGACCGGCATCAGGCAGTTTGTTGTGTAAAGAACCGGTGCCGGAATATGATCAAATTCCTTCTGCTGATTCTGCCATGCAGTACCAAAGTTGCCTTTTAAATGCGGATATTTCTTTAATTCCGGGTAAGCATGTGCCGGCAGCATCTCACCGTGTGTATAAACGTTGATTCCCTTGTCTTTTGTCTGCTCTAACAAGAGCTTCAGATCATAAAGATCATGTCCGGTAATAACGATAAATGGTCCCTTTTCCACCATCAGAGGCACTTCCGTCGGTACCGGTGTTCCAAATGTTTCTGTGTTGGCACGGTCTAACATCTCCATGCAGGTAAGATTTACTTTTCCTGTTTCTAACACGAGTGGTAGCAGATCCCCCATCTCGAAATCTTCACCGACTGCAAATAAGGCACGGTAGAAAAAGTCATTTACTTCCTCATTTGTATATCCGAGTACCATTGCATGATAAGCATAGGCTGCCATACCACGGATGCCAAATAAAATTAAGGATTTTAAGGAACGGATATCCTCATCTGCCTCCCACATCCGCTTCATATCATAATCATTGGTATTGCCGCACGGTGATATGCAAGTCGTACATCCCGGTGCAACTTTCGCTTTTTCTTCTCTGACACGGGCGATCATTTCACGCAGTGTCTCATCATTAAAATTCACATTTGTGATGGTTGTAAATAAACCTTCTATTATAATGCGGTCCGTCTGCTCTGTCTTTGGGTTGTTCATGCAGGCATGTGCAAGTCCCACAAGTGCTCCTGTCAGTTCATCCTGCAGATCCGCTGTTGCACTCTTCTTTCCACATACACCGGCAGCTCCCGTACATCCGCTGCATCCCGCTGTCTGCTCACACTGAAAACAAAACATATATCATCCTCCATTTATGTGTGTAAAAATGTTATTTTCACACTATCTTCGTTTTTCTTAATCTAAAATTTTTCCGTCAATTGAGATCGTCACAACATTCCATGGAATGAATTTTCCGCTGTTCTTTAATGCAGTCACTGCTGCATGCTCGATTCCTCCACAGCAAGGTACTTCCATTCTCACGATTGTCACGCTCTTAATATCATTATTTTTAATGATCTCTGTCAGTTTTTCACTGTAATCCACATCATCTAATTTCGGACATCCGATCAGTGTCACTTTTCCACGGATAAAATCCTGATGGAAATTACCATACGCATATGCGCTGCAATCTGCCGCGATCAAAAGTTTTGCCCCGTCAAAATAAGGCGCATTGACCGGTGCAAGTTTGATCTGTACCGGCCACTGACGTAATTCTGAACTGACCGGTGAAGCTGCACTCTGATTTTCTTCTGCAGGTTTTCTTTCAAGCTGACGCATTCTTGCACCCGGACATCCACCGGAAAGTGCCTGTCCCATTGCCTGCATTTTTTTCTTTTTATTTTCCTGGACTGCTGCCTCATCATAAGCTGCCGCCTCACGCTCTATAAAAGAGATTGCTCCAACCGGACAGTTTGGCAGACAATCACCAAGTCCGTCACAATAATCATCACGAAGCAATTTTGCCTTTCCGTCCACGATGCCGATCGCACCTTCATGACAAGCCTCTGCACAAAGACCACATCCGTTGCATTTTTCTTCGTCTATCTGTATTACTCTGCGTACCATATAAATTCCTCCTGTTTTCTGCGCTCTTGACATTACTCGTACACTATACTAGAATTTTTCTCAAAAGTATGTTGTCATAACAACATTAAAAAAAATTTTAAAAAAGAAGGTTTCTCTTTTATGGATTATCAGTTTTTAAGTCAGACAATGCTGTTTTCGGGCGAATCGCCGGAAGAAATTAAAGAAATGCTCTCCTGTCTTGGAGCAGTCACAAGAAGTTACGGAAAAGGCGAGATCATCTATCACGCCGGGGAATGTGTTCATTCCATGGGACTTGTACTGTCCGGAAATGTTCAGATTGAAAATGATGATGTATGGGGAAATCACAGTGTATTAGATGACATAGCCCCCGGCTTTTTCTTCGCTGAAACTTACGCAAGCCTGTCAAAAGAACCTCTGATGGTCAATGTTGTCTCTGCATCCGCAAAGACAGAAGTATTGTTTTTAAATATAGGACGGCTGCTCACAACCTGCAATAACAGTTGTTCACATCACAACCGCCTGATCCATAATATGTTTTTTATTTCGGCACGGAAAAATCTGCTTCTCTCCCGCAGGATCTTCCATACCACACCAAAATCGATCCGCGGACGGCTTCTCTCTTACCTTTCTGCACAATCTGCCGCTGCGAAAAGCCTTGATTTTACGATACCATTTAACAGACAGCAGCTTGCCGACTACTTAAACGTAGACCGCAGTGCCCTGTCTGCAGAACTATCAAAAATGCAGCGGGAGGGACTCCTTAAAACGGAGCGCAATCATTTTATTCTGCATGAAGATTCCCTCGACTCTGATCTCTGATCATGCTGCAAGTGAATCCACTGCATGATAGGACATCACGATTCTTATGCCATATGCACACAGTACCAGTCTTCGTCTACCTGTCTTGCTTCTTCTCCGACGGAGACGATCGGATGATCCATATCATTTAACGGAATATATTCAACGCATCCTTCCCTGCCATCCGACATAATAACCTGCTGATGTCTGTATACTTTTACCATATTTTTTATAAATATATTGAGAAGATTCTGGTCAAGTCCTTTGTACCCCTCAGTTACAAACCACTGCAGCACATCAAACGGAATCTTCTCTTTTTTATAACTGCGCGCAGAAAGCATTGCATCATAAATATCCGAAATTGATGTAATTCTTGCAAAATAAGAAATGGAGCTTCCTTTTAAACCATCCGGATAACCGCTTCCATCTAATTTTTCATGATGCCAGCGCACTGCATAGCGTACATCCTCGCTGATATCCTCCCCCAGCAGTTCAAAAGAATAAAGCGGATGTCTTTTCATAATTTCAAACTCTTCCTGCGTCAGTTTTCTCGGTGCATTTAAAATTTCTTCCGGTATCTTTGTTTTTCCGATATCATGAAGTACTCCTGTTAAGATCAGGTTCCGGACATCTGTTTCATCGAGTCCTAACCATTGTCCCATGATTCCGTTTAAAAGTGCAACATTTAAGGAATGTCTCTGCAATGCCTCGTCAACCGGTCTTGGCACGGTAATACACTGGAAAATCTCTCCGGCATCCACGGATACCATTCTGCTGTATACTTCCTCCATCATACCTTCCACTTCAGCATGATTGACAAACATCACATTTTTGCTCATCTGAAGCACATGGTCGACGCCTTTGCGCAGTTCTGTATACCCGGTTCTGTTTTCCAACATTTTCTGCTGTATTTCAGCCGGACGGTCTTTTCCCTTCATGATATACTCGTAAGATCCGCGGAATGTTGTAATATAATTATTGCCATCGCTGAAATTGATCAGTTTATCAAGTTTGCTTTTCGTGATAACTTCTCCGCTCGGCACTAAAAGTACACTTCCATTATAATTGTAAAGATTATCTGATAAAACAAGTCCTTCCCACAAGTACTCCATCGGTACTTTTTCGAGACGTTCTGTTTTTTCGTATTTTGCCATAACCGGTCCTCCATTCATATATGAATGTATCGGCATTTTTCTCTGTCACATTAATCGGAAATCAATATCTGTCTCACTTTTAACAGGTCCATCTGCATCAGCACATGATCTGCATCCGGTCTCTGACTGATATCAGGTGAAATATTCGAGTGAATATAAAATGTATGAAGTCCGACCTCTTTTGCCCCCCTGATGTCACTGACTGCATCATTTCCGATCATAATACTCTCCTCCGGTAAAATGTGATGTTTATCCAGTAAAAGATGAAAGAAACGTGGATCCGGTTTTTTCACTTTGCACGAAGATGACAGAAAAATATCATCAAAATAAGGCTCTAACCCCAAAAGTCTCATTTCGTACGCCGTAAAAATACGCTGTGCATTTGAGAGCAGATATACCTTTTTCCCTTTTTCACGCAATGCTGTAAGAAGTTCCTCTGCCCCATCATAAAGTCTGATATATTCTGTGGAAAGAATCCTGAAAAACTGCCCCGCATGAATGGCAAGTTCTAAGTCTGCCTGCACTCCTTTTTCCTGAAACAGCGCAAGAAAAACTTCCTCAATCTCTATCTCCGGATGTGCTTCATGGGTATCATCTTTTTTCATATCTGCCTCTGATCCCATCTCCTGCCGCAGGGCATCCTCTTTCTGTCCTGTGAGGCGTGCATATGCATTTTTCAGTTTCTGCGCTGTATAAGCTGCACCGTAATATCCGTAAAACTGCGCAAGTTTTTCCCATAACTCCGGTTTTTCCTCGTCCGTGCGAATATCCACTAAAGTTCCATATAAGTCAAATATATAATTTTCGTATTTCATGTTAATTCTCCCTCTTCTGCACCAAAATCCTTTTTCACTTTTGCACAAAATTCTTATTTTTTCACACTGTTTTCCACTTTGCACAGCCTTGTCATGTTAATTTCTCTGCATTTTATAAAAAAATAACATGTTTATATGGGAAAATCAACCGGATGTGGCATAATCATTACAATTTGCCCGTTTTTTTAATATATTCCCCCTGCACTTTTCTATCCTAAATTTTTTCTAAGACCAATCAGAATCTTTTTTTCAAGCCTGCTGACCTGCACCTGCGTCATTCCAAGTTCTTTTGCAGTCTCGCTCTGCGTCCGGTTTTCAAAATAACGGCACCGGATTAGATTTTTTTCCCGCTCATCCAGTAGTGCTAACAACTGCTCGATCACCATCCGGTTTAAGACCGCTTCCTTTTCCGGTTCATCTATGCCGTTTTCTTCTCTTTCACACAACTGATCGACCATTAAAAGCTCGTCCCCATCTTTCTCATAGACCGGCTGATAAATAGATTCCACATCCCTTGCTGATTCCATTGCCATAATGATCTCGCCACAGCTTAACCCTGTCCGCTCTGCAATCTCAACCATTCCCGGCTCTCTTCCAAGTTCTCTCCACAATTCCTCTCGTGCACGTCCTGCCTTATAAGCATTTTCCTTTAACGTCCGGCTTACCTTCACCATACCGTCATCCCTTAAAAACCTGCGGATTTCCCCCATGATCACCGGAACAGCATACGTAGAAAATGCAAGATTTAATGAAAGATCAAATTTATCTACCGCCTTCATAAGTCCGATGCATCCAATCTGGAATAACTCCTCCCTGTCATGCCCACGGTTTTCAAACCGGTACACGATCGTATGTACAAGTCCAAGGTTTCCTGCGATCAGTGCATCCCTCGCACTTTTATCCCCCTCATGTGCCTGCTGCATCAGTTCCTTAAAATGCTCCATATCAGACGCCCATCCCTGCGCCGATCTTTTTTTTCATTATCACTGTAGTCCCTTTTCCGGGTGCCGAATGTACCTCCACCTCATCCATAAAGGCTTCCATAAAGGCAAATCCCATACCGGAGCGCTCCAGTTCCGGTTTTGTTGTAAAAAAAGGTTCCATGGCTTTTGGTACATTTTCAATTCCATGACCATGATCCTTTACCGTGATCTCAGCGCAGTTTCCACACAGTTTACAGGATACTTCCACCTTTTCCTTTGGACTGTCGTACCCGTGGATAATCGCATTGGTCACCGCCTCCGAAACAGCAGTCTTAATATCTGAAATTTCATCCAGTGTCGGGTCTAATTCCGCTACAAACGCAGCTACTGCCATTCTTGCAAACCCTTCATTTACTGACCTTGCATCAAATTCGAGTTTCATTTCGTTCTCATTACTATGATCTGTCTGCATATTGATTCTCCATTTCATTTTCTGATTTTCACTTTTTTAATCCTGCATGTCCCATTCTTTTCTGACCAGATCCGTCCGGATCAGCTTCTGCAGTCCTGACACCATAAATATTTTTTTTACACGCTCGTTCATATTCATCGCCATCACTTCCCCACCGGAAAATCCCATACTCTTGCACCTTCCAATGATCACACCGATCCCTGAACTGTCCATGAACTCCGTCTCCCGAAAATCAAATACAAGCCGTCTGACATGGTATGCCCCGATCAGATAATCTGCTTCCAGCTTAAGTCTGCCCGCCTCATGATGATCAAGCTCTTTTGGCATCTGAATCGTTAAACACCCTTCCTTTAATTGATATTTTTCTTCCATAAATACTCCTTTCCCAGCGTTCCCTGATTCGTGATATCATTGATAAAATGCCTTTTTGTGAAATAAAAAGACGCCTGATATTATCCAGACGTCTTTTGTATAATGGCATTGCTGATATTTAATTTTGTTTATTCCAAATATCTTATTCCTCAATATTAAGATAATTCTGTGCATTTGCTGCACGCTCTGTACCAGGATAAAGTTCTACGATCTTCTGGTAATAAATCTTTGCTGTCTCAAGATCATTGTTCTTGCGGTATGCCTGTGCCAGATAATACAGTGCATATCCGTCTTTGTAGGTCTCTTCCATGTCTACAACTTTCTGTAAACTTGTGGCAGCCTCCTCAAACTTCTGGCTGTTATAATCGCTGTATCCCTGATTATATAAGGACTCTAAATAGTCTGCATTGACCTGTGCATTGATCGTCTCATAAACACTCTTAGCACTGTCACTTAAATATTCCTCATTGACATTGCCAAGTGCATTCCCTGCCGCCTCAATATTACCATCCGAATAAGATGCATAGGCAGAGAGCAGCTGATCATATGTGCTGATCTTGTTCTCCGATCCTTCTGCACTGTCCTTGACCTCAGTCATCTGACTTGTCAGATCGTCGATCTGTTTCTGCAGAGTGCTGATTTCCTGATTCTTTGATGAAACTGTGTTATTCGCATCAAGCACCTGCGCTTTTGCATCATTCTGAACCTGACGGCGCACACCCGGCACAACCAGAAATCCAGTAATTGCCGCACCGATTGCGATTCCTATGACCATATTAAGGATTGTTCCCATCGCAGAATTATCTTTTAAATACTTTGGCTGGATGATCGTCTCATTGCCACTCTGATAGGAAATCTGTTCTTCTTTTGGTTTTTTCCCGGAGGTATTATCCTTTAATCCTGCATTCACTTCTTTCAGATAACGGAGTGTGATCGTATTATTTGCATCGATCTTTCCTGCATTGCGCAAAGACTTCTTTGCGAGATCATACTTGCCCTCCTGAATGTAAAGCAGTGCTAAAAGCTGATGCCCGCTGACTAATTTCGGATTCAATGACAATACTTTTTTTAACTGGATAATTGCCAGATCGCGGCTGTCCTGTCTGCAGTATAATAATGCCTGATTGTATTTTTTGATGGTCTGATTGATCGTCTCAAGCCTTGACCTGTTATTCTGTATCTCATCCAGATAACGGCTTGCAGCATTATCAGACGGCTGATAGTTCTTACTGATCACCCACTCTGTCAACGCCTCCACGACTTCGCCCATCTCAAAATAGACCAGTCCAAGCAGATTTCTTGCATCTATATTTAATTTATTGAATTTCAGACTTGTTTTCAGACTTTCAATTGCTCCTGAAAGATCACGAACCCCCGCCTTTGCCAGTGCATCATTATAATATTCATTGGATGCCATGACAATTTTTTTATATATTTTTACATTTACGCCACATTCAGGGCAGATATTTTCCCTTCCAAGCTTTGCTCCACAATTATAGCACTTCATTCTTTCCCTCACTTCACGAACTTACATTTGACTTTTCAAAAGATATCTTACATATTATGCTTTAATTCCTGCATCATCTCTTTTAAAACATCTGTCATATCTGTTAATTCATGATTATATATCGCCTGCTCTGCCTCTTCTACCTCTAAGCTCGGTTTAAAATTCTTTAACTCTTCTTCAAAATTAATCATAATCGACCAGTCCTTTTCTGCCAAATTTTATGGCAACATCTATTTTAATATTCTTCGCTCCTTTGCACAATTTCGGGGCAAAAAGAATCACCACTATATTATAATATAGTGGTGACAATAATCAAGTAAATTTATATTAAGTTTTTCGTAAAACTTCTGCCATATTCGACAGCAGTTTTATGAGCATTCTCTCGTCTTGATCTTATCCTGCAGCTTGTAAAACTCCGCTGATTTTACATTGTTCTGTACAAGCAGCTTGGTATCCTCGATCTGGATCACCACTCCCGGATAAGTCTCCCGCAAAACGGTAACACATGCACCGCTCGCACTCTCGATCAGATTACGAATCTGTTTTGCCTCTTCTTTGCTGTTTGCTAACGTTGCAGTATCACGGATCTTGACACGGAGCAGTGTTACTCTCCTCGGATCATCTTTATAGCTGACTCCACGAGCTTTTTCGAGTTCTTCAAACTTTCGCAGTCCCTCATCGATCTGCGCTAATCCCTGACTCAGCTCCTGGATCGTCTTCTCTAACTGTCTGAGCTTTGCATATTCCTCCGGACTGGCACCAGCCATAATAACGGTCTTCTTCTCGGCATCGTTCCCTAATGTCGTAACCTCGATTCCACACACTCCATGTGTAAGGCCACCGATGATGCCTCCGCGTTTTCCATTCATGATGATCTTTCCAAAGCACTGTACCTGGCAATCCATCAACACATCTGCACGGATATCGCCTGCACATTCAATACGGGTAAATTCAAAAAACTTTGCGGTAATACTGCCTTTTGTCTTTACTGATGCCTTATTTCCACCGAGCATTCCACTCCTTAAAATGATATCTTTTCCTGCCTCTAACGTGCATGCCTCGACGATTCCATCCACTGTGATCGTACCGCTTGCTTTTACTATAACGCCGCTTTCCACGCTTCCGTGGATCACAACATCACCATGAAAATCAATGTTGCCACTGGAAAGATCTGCATTGCCGGACAATTCATGTACCGGAAGGATCACAACCCTGTCATTCTGTGTCTCGATCTTACCACTCATCAGCGCAACGTAGGTATTATCATCCCGGCGTTCAAATCCTTTTCCTTTCAGTGGAAGCTGTTCTCTTCCCCGCTTTGCAGGTATCGGCTTTCCAGTGACTGTCTTGCCATCTGTTCCCTCCACACAAGGATGGTACTCCGCGATCACCTGATCCTGCACCACAGACTCTATCGACTTTACAGACCAGTAATCCACGGTTCCATCCGGTTTTATCAACGGTTTTTTATCAAAGTTGCAGTTAAAATTATAATCATAATAACCGTCTTTTCCATCTACCGCCTCTGTGCCCCGTGCTATTAATGTCTCCAGTCCATATTTTTTTTCATCAGCCAGCTCTTTCAACGCTGATTCATCTATTCCGTACTTGACACCTCTCTCATCCAGTGCTTTCTGCAATGATTCAACTGTATATTCTCCCCCATCGTCCGGCGTTACAAGCATAATATAAGCTTCCATGCCATCCGCCGTTATCTGTACGATTGGCTTTTCTTCTGTTACCATAGGCGTGCTCCCCAATTCTTTCTCATGTATGTATATATAGTAACGTAGAATATTCCTTATCTTATATAATACTAGTACTTTTATGCTTTTTCAAGTAAATTCTTTAACAAAATGTTTGTTTTTTGGTGCTATTTTACTAAAAAGAGCTATGCCGGGCAGGCTCCTTTCCGGCTCGCCGGTAAGGATGAAACCTTCATGCATAGCTCCTTTTTACTTATATCATGTACAAAATCAGCACATGATCCAATTCGCCATTCTTGCGCTCATTATCTTGCAATTATTTTGACATCTGTGCCAAACGTTCTTTGACCTGCGCCATCATCTGTTCGTATCCGGCAAGTTTGTCCTTCTCTTCCTGCACTTTTGCTTCCGGTGCTTTGCTTAAGAATTTTTCATTGGAAAGCATTCCCTTAGAACGTGCAAGCTCTTTCTCTAAACGTGCCTGTTCTTTTAACAGACGTTCTTTTTCCTTTTCAAAATCAACCAGATCTTCCAGTGGCAGATACAGTGTAGCACCGGGGATCACAACAGATACAGCGTCCTCCCCAATGCCTGTCTTATCCTGCTGCACCATGACCTCACTTGCGCCGGCAAGGTTTGCATAAGCCTCTTTGGTCAGTTCAAAGGAATCACGCAAAGCGGCATCTTCAGCAACAATAAAGATTTTTGCTTTTCTTGATGGCGGAACATCCATCTCTGTGCGCAAATTACGGACACCTTTTACCAGATCCTTACAGTGCTCTAACATTTCTTCCTCTGCCGGGAAATTCCAGTCAGCACGGTACTCCGGCCATTTTGCAAGCATGATCGTATCTTCTTCCGGATGCAGGGTACAGAAAATCTCTTCTGTGATAAACGGCATGAACGGATGAAGCAGTTTTAATGCCTCTGTCAATACGGTCTTTAACGTCCAGAATGCTGCATTTGCAGATGCAGGATCATTTTCTTTATTATAAGTACGTGTCTTTGTGATCTCGATGTACCAGTCACAGAACTCATCCCAGATGAAATCGTAAACTTTCTGTACCGCGATTCCCATCTCGTACTTATCCATATTTTCTGTCACATCTTTTGCAAGTGTGTTTACTTTGGATAAGATCCATTTATCTGCCGGTTTTAACTCGTCAAGTGATGGGGTTTTGATCTCACTTCCCTCAAGGTTCATCATAATGAAACGGGATGCATTCCACACTTTATTTGCAAAGTTTCTTGATGCCTCAACACGCTCCCAGTAGAAACGCATGTCATTTCCAGGTGCATTTCCGGTGATCAGTGTCAGGCGGAGTGCGTCTGCACCGTATTTGTCGATAACTTCCAGCGGATCGATACCGTTTCCTAAAGATTTACTCATCTTACGTCCCTGGGAATCACGAACCAGTCCGTGGAATAATACGGTATGGAACGGTGCTTTTCCCATCTGCTCATAACCTGAGAAGATCATACGGATAACCCAGAAGAAAATGATATCGTATCCGGTTACAAGTACGTCTGTCGGATAGAAGTAATCTAAGTCTTCTGTCTTTTCCGGCCAGCCTAATGTGGAGAACGGCCAGAGTGCGGATGAAAACCAGGTATCTAAGGTATCCGGGTCCTGCTCCATATGGTCACAGCCGCATTTCGGACATTTTTCCGGCGCAGTCTTTGCTACGACCATCTCACCACAGTCCGGGCAGTAATAAGCCGGAATACGATGTCCCCACCAGAGCTGTCTGGAAATACACCAGTCACGGATATTGTCTGTCCAGTTAAAATATGTTTTCTCCATGCGTTTTGGAAGTAACTGGATATCTCCATTTTTTACTGCCTCAACAGCAGGTTTGATCAGCTCATCCATCTTTACAAACCACTGCTGTTTTACCATCGGCTCCACGGTTGTGCCACAGCGGTCATGGGTTCCTACATTATGGGAATGTGGCTCTACTTTTACAAGAAGTCCCTGTTTCTCAAGATCTTCCACTAATGCTTTTCTGCACTCATAGCGATCCATGCCCTCATATTTTCCGGCATAATGATTCATCGTTGCATCATCATTGATAACCGTGATTTCTTCTAAGTTATGGCGTTTTCCGACCTCAAAGTCATTCGGGTCATGTGCCGGTGTGATCTTTACGCATCCGGTTCCGAACTCTTTATCAACATACGCATCAGCGATCACCGGGATCTCGCGGTCTGTCATCGGAAGTTTTAACATTTTTCCAACAATATCTTTGTATCGGTCATCATCCGGGTTGACTGCAACTGCGGTATCACCAAACAATGTCTCCGGTCTTGTTGTTGCGATCTCGACAAATCTGCCTTCTTCACCGACAACCGGATAGTTGATGTGCCAGAAGAATCCGTCCTGCTCTTCGTGCTCTACCTCGGCATCTGAGATGGAAGTCTTACATACCGGACACCAGTTGACGATACGGGAACCTTTGTAGATCAGCCCTTTTTCATATAATTTTACAAATACCTCAAGTACTGCCTCAGAGCAGCCCTTGTCCATCGTAAAACGCTCTCTCTCCCAGTCTGCGGAAGATCCCATTTTCTTTAACTGGTTGATGATGCGGCTGCCGTACTCGTCACGCCACTCCCAGCATTTTTCTAAGAATCCTTCTCTTCCAAGATCACGCTTGTCGATGCCCTGTTTTTTCAGGTTCTCGATTACTTTCACTTCTGTTGCGATGGAAGCGTGGTCTGTACCCGGCTGCCATAATGCGTTGTAACCCTGCATTCTCTTATAACGTGTTAAAATATCCTGCATGGTGTTGTCGAGGGCATGTCCCATGTGAAGCTGTCCTGTGATGTTTGGCGGCGGCATCACGATGGTAAACGGCTTTTTGCTGCGGTCAACTTCGGCGTGGAAATAGCCGTTGTCTTCCCATTTTTTGTATAAACGGTCTTCAATGCTTTTTGGATCGTAGGTCTTTGCTAATTCTTTGCTGCAATTCTGACACATAATCTGTTCTCCTTTTTTAGTTCTGATAGATAGGCGGTTTTGATTCACAGGACATAATTTCCTATGAATTAAAAAAAGCCCTTCGTATTCCATACGGAATACAAAGGGCGAATATGATCGCGGTACCACCTTTGTTGGTGCTCATGTCCAGCCAGTTCCATATCTGACCGGTCATCCTGTAACGTGGATGAGTCGTGAATACCTGTGCATATCTGCAATGCCTGTTCTTATATCCTGTCATACAGCTATGCTTTCTCAGCATTCCGGTTCAAAAGCTACCTTCCACATATCTTTCTCTGGGATGTCTTTCAGCCGGTGAACTTCCCTCTCTGCAAAGAGTTTATGTGTACTCCTCTTTCTCACAACCTTTGTTTTTTGCTGTTTTTATCATACGAGGGGACGCGGGGTTTGTCAACTGTTTTTTAGGTTTATCACTGGATCGTAACAATAAATCCTGCCCAATACTTAGTTTTATTAAATAACTTAGTTTCATCCGGCTTACTTGCAATCTCCTCCATGTGACTGGCCACAAGCCCCAATTTATGTATTTTCTTTTTTTCAAACCATCCTTCTTGTTTTAATTCAAAAAGTGTCACATCTTTTAAATAAAGCTGACTTTTTCTCAATGCCTCTACTGGACCCATATTAAAAACATTTTTGTAAAAACTCGAGAAGAACACAGCCGATGCAAAATCATCAACTTCCCATAAAGCTGAAACTAATACCCTTACACCTTTAGATAAAAAGGCTGTTCTAAACCCTAATATTCCTTGCGAATAATCCACTTGACCATTTCCCGAAAAACATATAGATAAAACGCACATTTTGATACCAACTATTGTATATTTCAATAATTCTTCTGCTGTAAGAATTCCATTTCCAACTCCAGCTAATTCTTTTCCCCTGCAAAAAAAATCATTTGCTCCTGCAAAATACATACTGCATCTACTAAGTGGAAAAACTGTCTCCTCCTCATTTTCTTGAATTTCAAGTAACTCTCCATGTGTTGCAATATGAACAATCTGACTATCACTTCCATCTAATGTATACTTAGTTGCTTTTTCCTTAATAAACGGAGTTGTTTTTAATTGTTCTGAAACAATTTCTGCTTCTACTTTACTGAATGGCAATGGCTGCAAATACTTATATGGATTTTCCACTTTACATGACAAATCTATCGTATATCTCGGATCAGCAATAACCAATGCTGATTCTTTTTTTAAATTTAAATAACTATATTCTCCTTCAAAATTTCTAAATGAATCAATAAATGCCACGTCATATTTACTAATCAAAAAATTTCTGTTTTCATCCATTAATATAGAAAATGGAATACAGCCTAATTCTACATCAGGACACAAATACAACCTACAGATCTTTTTATTTATATTTGTAAGAATTTTTTTTAATAGTAGATCATATAACTTTATATTTATCTTATAATCCTCATTAATCAACGAAACTATTTTCTCTCTATCGGATCTTGTTGTTGCCTCTAAAAACAAATAAAGCGTTCTTTCCTGCAGCAGGTAAATGGACTTATATCTGTATAATTGTACACAATTATTATATTTGCTTACGGAAAAACAAGAAAATGCCAAATCACCAAGTATTGTTTCCCTTCGAAGAACGGACGGAAACTGTGTATAATCTACAAACACTGTATTATCAGGTATTCTAGCAATTAATTCATCGTATGTTAACCAATGATTATCTATTTTTTTCTCTCGGTTAATACCATTCCGAATTTTTAAAATATATGCATATATATTTTTCAAATTCGAAACCACTTCAAAAAAATCTTTATCATCACATTCTATTACTCCTAAATAAACATACGCGATAAACATGCGCAATATTTGAGATATCCCTTTACTCAACTTGTACACTTCATTTTCCGTATCAATTGTTACTATATCATCTATATACTCCAATACACTTTTAGAAATATATAATATAATTTCTTTCAACATATTCTTGTCAACGTAATTATAGATCATATAACCATTTTTTAAAAAATACATATAAATTAAATTACATCTTCTATTGTAACTTTTCTCTATCTCATATGCCCTTCTAAATACAATATTTCCATACTCATAATCACCTTTACCAAATGCAATCTCAGCCATTTTCAGAAATAAAATAACCATATCTACATCCTGTAAATCAACATTTTGATAAATTAAAATGTTCTTGATTGCACTTGCATATTTATCTGTCTCTCTACGCTTTTTTGCTATTAAATTCTGATTCTGCAATAAAATCACAAAATTATGCACCGCTCCAGGAACATATGGGTTCCTGCTATCCAAGCTTTCATTCAGTGCTAAGAACACATATTCTTCAGACTGTTTATAAAATCCTTTATCTAAATACATTTTAGAAAAATCAAGCCAAATACAAACCCTAAATTCTTCTTTTATTTCAAAATTGTCAATTAACTCACAATATTTCTTCGCTTGTAATAAAATCTCTTTCACTTCAGTACAATTATATTCTGAGTTTTCCATCACAATTTCAGCAAATAACACTCTGATATAGCACTGAGTCTCATCATCACTAATATCAGTCCCCCCATCTAACAATATCTTTAATATTTCTCCTGCTTTTTGTATTTGACCAGCCTGATAATAATCCTCAGCCGATTCAAGTATTTTATAAAAAATATCATTTTGCATGCTTAAATACCTTTTGTTACGATATATACATTATACTCAGATTGCCTTAATGGCACTTTAATACGAAACACCTCATCCTGTTCTATCATTATTCCTGAAAATATAATAGTTCCATTATTATTTGTAATAAGAATAATTGGTGTATTTATTTCACACTCATCTTTATCTATATCTATAATACAAAATTCATCATCTATTTTGACAATATTTAAACTATTATTCTCATCAACGACTACATTATGTGATTTACAGTTGTCAGAGTCAGTTCCTCTCGTGCCAATTAAAACTGGATAATCATAATAATACAAACTATCCGCCACATGATCTATCAGTATATTAATTTTCTCATCAATTTTAAATTTAATAAGCATCCTTAAATTCTTAACTGAATCAAATAAATCTCTATCAAATGAATTATTACGTCCTAAATTATAAAACTCTAATATCGTATTATACATTTTCCGGCATTGCTTACACTCTAAAATATGGGCATTTATCTTTTGAGCCAGTTTTATACTATCGGCATTAATTTCTCGACAGGTTATATATTTAACTGCATCTTCAAAATCAATATGTTTTTCCATACTACCACCTATCTCTCTTTGATTCCATCTTTTTTTGAATTCGATTAGTTCCATCAACAATTGTTTTTGTGCTTAATCTATACTCTTTACTACCTACCAAATGTCCTTCTTCAATTTTATTTAATTTTTCTAATAATGGAATAAATACCGATTCTGGTATTTGAACTTCTAAGCATGCTTCTAAATCCTTTTTCATCATTTCAAAAATATCAAATAGCCTATACCCTTGAAGATACTCTGATGTTATAGATGGTTTTCCACTGCCAGTTTCACTTGATAATATAATCTTAGAATATACAAACGAAATTATTTTTTCCGGACTCGTTGAAATAGAAAATAACTGAAATAACGTCTGATTCATACATGAAGTAAATTCATCCTCTTCAATTCCCTTTGTGTCTTCCTCTTCGGATAATTTATCTCCAATATCTTCCAGATATACTTTGTTACTTTGTTCTTTATCTAACTTTGCATAATAATCTGCAATTCTTCTCTTGATAATTGTAAGCAACCATGCAACCCTCTGTCCTTCCGTTTTTCCTTCCATATTAATTATAAAAGCCGAAATATTTCTCCAAACAGAAAAAAATACTTCCTGATAAACATCATCCACAGACTCATATGGAATTCTATTTTTTATAATTGGACATGCTATCTTTTTAATTTCCTGATCCAAAATATAATAAATCGTCCCATCTCCATCCAAATTCATAACTTCAGTTTTAAGATAAAGGAAAAACTCCTCTGATCCAAATCCCATATTATCCACCACCTGCTAATTTCATATTTATTTTCTTTTACGCCCCTGTATCTTAAGCACCAGTTCTTTTACTTCGGGATCATCGTCTTCAGGAAAGTTTTCCAGTACCCATTTTTTCAAACCCTTAAGTTCTTCTTTACTTTCAGTCCCTTCAATTGCCTTTAGAAACCATTTAGTTATATCAAAATCCTCACCATTACCCACATGTGTTTCATATTCCATATTACCAGACTCATGTTCTTTTTGCTCAAGTACCTGTTTTCTAAGCTCAAGTAACTCGTCCTTAAGATTCGTTCCTTCATTTGATTCCCTAAAATCACCTTTTCTCTCCATAGACTCACTATCACTATCAATTTCTCTTTCAAGATTAAATTCTTCCATAAATATTACCTCCCCCACCGATTAGGTGTATCTTTCAAACCTGAAAGTGTTTTTAAAAGAGTCTGTAACAATTTTACTGTTTCTCTTTCTGAAATATCTAACAGATGAACAATTTCATTCGTAATACAAAATGCATATTTCCAAAATAAATCTTCACTTTTACTTTTTTCTTTTATATCCACTAAACACTCTGTTATAACTGCAACAAACATATCTTCATTCAGATTATTTCCAAGCTTGCTTACATATTTGGCGAATTCCAATTCATCCAAATAAGCATAAATATCCGTACTTTTTTCTCTATCACATCCCAACGGACACAGTAAGCAAAAAAAACTATTGCTCTTTTCTCTTATATTATCATTTGGTCTACATATTTTTAGAACCTCTTCATGATCCAGATTTTCTCTATCTATTATCATATTTTTATTTGCATATTCAGCCAAAATCATTTTCGGTTCGTTATCATTTTCTGAATAAACAATTCCTTGACCTTGCCTAAGATTTGACAGGAAATCAATTTGCTCATCCGTCATATGCATACTTTTTCCCATAAGAACCCTATCTTCTTCGGCTACTATTCTATGTAAAATCTTAAGATTCGTATTTTTAATTACATCCGATGCCAGTTTGGAAGGAATTTGATCCGCAATCATAAATCCCTGTCCCTTGCTTCTTAATTCTGCAAGCATATTGCAAAACATTTCAACTGCATTGCCACGTGGGTCCGCTCCCTCACCTGTACCAGCAGGTATATTCTTCAATAATCTATGTGCTTCTTCCATTAAAAAAATATGTTTTAATTCCTTTTGTGAATCTTGCAGATTAATACGATATTCCATTAATTGAATCATGATCAAACTCATAACAAATGCTTTCGTTTCTTCATCTGCAATATCTTCCAATTCTATAACCACATTATTCTCAAGTATCTTTTCTATATTTGTTGATTGTTTTATATTAAGACTTTGTCCTTTTACTCCTAAACGTAAAGAATTTATTCTTGCCTGCAAAGCCCCTATTATATTCTTTTGTTCCCTAATATCATATCCCATTTTTTCTACAATTACAGGTATTTTATAATATAATTGTTCAATTGTCGGGTAATTTTCCCCTAATGAATTACTATCTTTCGTTATATCCCATCCGCAATCCTCATAAACACTATAAATTGCCCGCTCCAACACATACGGCATAGGTGGGTACATAATAAATGAGGCCTTAAAAGCAGCAAACAAATAATCAATATGTGTCTGCACTGTTACGTTTCCAACCTTCTGGAAAGGATTTATATACAACATGTTGCTTTTTTTAAACGAATAAATTTTTAAATCATCACATCCAAGCTTATATAATTCCCAATATTCCTTTTTAGCTGGCTCTACAATTAAGAAAGGCAGATTTCTCCTTCTTTTTATTTCTAATAATATACTTTTAATACTGTTTGTCTTTCCTGCCCCAGTTAATCCCACTATTAATGCGTGTCTATTCAATTCATTGGAATCTATATAATACGATGTTTTCGTTGTCCTTCTTGACTGGAGAATTTGTCCAATAATTACATCCCCCGTTTCATTTTGCGCCAAATCAAATCTCACATTTTTTCTCACCGGCAATCCAATAGTGTCAAATCTAGGCAATTCAATAATCACGGCCAATTCATTCGAAGAAAGAAAACTAGAATATGCTGGGAAAATCATTTCTGGTCCATTATCCACTTTAACCATTGATCTGCTAATAATCAAATCATCGTTATACTTTATTCTATTTAATTGCATACAATGTATTACTTCGGCCGAATCCTCTGAAAACAATTTTGATATCATTATTCCCGATACAGATTTTAACACGATCTCATTGTCCGCAAAATATTTTATATTACTCTCCCATAATCCATTTCCTAATGCCTCATTATACAAATTGTAAAATTTTTCAATTATTTCCAGGTAATTCAAAACTTTATGACTAATATCTGTATATGAAACCGAATGTAATTCATCATGTAATGAAACCTGCCTGCTTTTTATGATTTCTCCCAGAGTTTTCAATTCTCTCCAATCATTTATTAAGGTTATAATATCCTGTCTGCTAAATGGCTTCGAGGTAACGACTATCGAAAAATCCTCTCCTCTGACTCCTGACATAATTGAATCAATAACTGAAGTACATACATCACCTTTTTCTTTCTTTTTAATTCCTCCCCTAATAATTCCTGAATATAAAAATTCTTTATCAAAAACTTCTCTCTTTCCAATGAATTCCATTTGAGTTCTGTCTCTACGTTCCATTTGAGACGAGTTAACCCAAAACGAACCGTTTAATATATCATATAAAGCCTCGCTCAATTCAATTCTTGTCCCAAAATAAATTTCAAGCATTCCTTTAACACATTTAAAAATAACTGAAAACGGTATACCAAGGGCATATACGGCATATATTACATCGTCGATTTGCTGTTCATTATTTTCATACCCAAGTTCATCTATCCTGAAATAAACATACTCGTTCTCTTCTTTATCTATTGGAATACGCTCATCAATATGGTACAAATAGTTTATTACAGACGCATATCCTTTTTCAAGTTCTTCCATGCTGCTTTGAAATTCTTCCATTTTTATAAAATCCAAACTCTTCATCAAAATGCTCCCTTATACCCCAAAAATCCCCTTAACCAAAAAAATACTATTACTGCCAAAATAATAGATATCCATATACTTGTTCTTATTCTATTTATTACCGGAGCCCTCCATACTTTTCCAATCACCGAATACACTAACGCAAAAATTCCTGCTATACTTATCAGAATCCACTTAAGATATGTACTCGTCACTATACTTTGTATAATTTTCACAAAATTAAAGAAAAAAAACACCAAAAGCATCAATAATAACGGACTAATAAAATATAAAATATCTTGTATTTCTGTTCGCGTCCTCACATTTATGCTGTCTTCAATAATTAAATTTTTTGCCACAAATTCATTCTGCCGATTAATTTTCCCTTCCCCTTTAATCCTCATTCCAGTACGAACGATACCGATTCCCCCTTTTATTTGTCCATACATAACAATTGTTTTATTTGAAATGCTTCCATCACCATTCACACATCTTACATATATAGAATTTTGGCTATCACTCACTTTTTGAGAATAAAAATATTTATCATACAATTTTTCCCATGGAAATCTATGGTACCCCAAATCATTAGTTGCATTAACAACAGTTCCCTCAATCCGATTCCCACTTATATTCTCATACTGGGAAATTTTAATATCATACTGTTCTTCCTTTTCAAAATTACATATCGCAACTTCTTTTATTTCCGTCTCATTACTAATTTCATCACATTTCGACGGTACATAACTCTTTTCATTTACCTCTTTTTGTACTCTTCCTACAGCAGCAGTCCTCCCCACCTTGCCAGATACAGGCTGTTCATTGCCCTGCTGTATTTCCCCCTCTTTTTTTATATTAACTATTTTCAAATACACGCCACATGAAGGACATAATTCATTTTGTGAAACATCCTTTTTATCGTATATACCCCCACATTTAGGGCACTTATAAACAAGCATTTTATCACCTCTATCTAAGCCTTTTTACATAATTGCAGATACAGCATTTCCAACAACCAACGCATAGAATAGCATTTTTATCAATTTCCCACTATAACATGCAGCGAAAAATAACGACATTTTTACCCGTTTACTCCCAGCATAAACGCCAACAAAATCAAACAAAGGTAATGGCATTAATGCAAAAATAAAAACTAATAAATATACATTACGAATTTTACTACTAATCCAACTAATTAACTTATCCCATTTTTTCGAAATGTTTTCAATTGCCCCGCCCAGCAAGTAACCACTCATCTCCCCCAATGTCGTACCCAATGCTCCAATTACCGCAACTAATACAGGAGACAAAACCTGACTATATGATACTACTACCATCAAACTTGGGGCGGGAAGAAATACTGTCAAATTTGATAAAAAACATAGAACAAAAATACCTATATATCCAAGTTCACATATTACTGCTGCTTTATCTCTAAAAACAAAAATTAAAATTGAACAGATAATAACAAAGCCTACTATCATATAGTCTTTTGTCTTTCTCATTTAATCAGCCTCCATTCAAGAGACCGAAAATAATAGCTATAATGATTACAAGTGCTATTAACCCAGCCAAGAGTTCTGCTATAAACGAAATAGCTCCAATTACTAAACCAATAACTAATGCAATTAATCCAACAGCTATAAATGCAGCACAAAAGCCAATAAAACCAGAACCCGCAATCAAAAAAACTAATCCATCCATTAAGTGAATTAATTTTATTTTTTCAAAATAATATCTTAAAATAAGTGGTCCTACAAAAATTCCTACAAATGCACATAATGTATATAACTCCTTCGGCCATAATAATGCCTTTTTTTCAGCAATATTAATTGCAAGCATTGTATCCTGCATCATAGTTACCACGCCATCCTGCGTCATCAACACAAACATCGCTCCCACTGTAATCGCTGCTACATAATACAATGCTGATAGTACATTACTAATTATTTCAAATTTTCCTTTTTCCAATGACTTGATTTTTCTTTCTATATTATCTATTTCAATATAAATATTATCTCCTAATTCTATTGTATGATCTGTAGAATCAGCACTTCCATCCAGCAAACCGTAATAACTTTTACAAATACTTTTTGCATTTTGTAAATTTCTAATTATATGGTTAACTTTCCGTTCACCATCAAAAATTACTTTATAATATTTTCCTTCTAATAAATTATTCAACAATAATAATGCCATAAATAATGCACTTGAAGAACCTGCAATAATGACTATTACATAACCTGTTAACTTATCAAATGGAGCCAAATCAATTTGCTCATGCCTCAATACTAAATAGATGCATCCTATCATCATTACAATATAAACAGCTGATAAAAAAAGACGCTTTATTTTAGAATTATCCCCTTTTTTTTCTGCAAGTACATTTTCGAGTTCCTGTATCCGTTCTAAAGCCACTTCTATATTTTCTGCAGCTTCATCCGAACAGTTAATTATTTCATTCATATGTACTATTCCTCCGCCTCAATAATATCTTTATATCCTAACGGTACCTCTCTACCAAGAAATTGGTAAAGAAAATATCCTTTCAGATTTTTACATTTGATTGGTTTTCCTTTGTAAATTCCTGCCTGTGCCAAAATTGGATTATTTTGCATGTTTTCATATAATTTGTCTGTATATTCTTTCATCTGAATAAGTTCTCTACCCATTGAATTAATTGTATCTTTCTTGACATCAGGAACTTTTCTTATTTCATCAATTAAATCTGATCCCTCTCTTGTATCTGCAAAATAATAATCTGTCTCATTTACCAAAGAATAAACATACCTAATATCTCCATATGGTCCGTACTCTAAATACGCTTCACGTAATTTATCTACAATTGCTTCCCTGTTTAAAGCAATTCCTATTTGTTCAAATAAAACAAATAATAAGTGTACTTGTTCGTCTATAGTATCAGATTTTTCTTTTAAATACGCTAAAATGTATTCTGCACATCCTTTACGGTCTTCCCCACCACTACAAAGAAATCCAAATATTTGTGATGCTTTATCATTATCCAACAAACATTCTAAATATCCTCCGTCTTTGTATAAATCATTTGGAGAAGAAATTATTTTCCCGATTAAATCTGTACAGCTTGTATATATTTTATTTTGAAGCAGAAATTCCTGCCTGCTTGCAAAAATATATGCAAACCAATAGGTAGCAATCAATGCATTGACGTCTGTCCCCTCTTCAATATTCAAAATCAGATTTTTTTGACTTTCTTCATTATCTAATAATCCCGTTTTCTCCATCCAATACGAAATTAATTTATTTTTCAAAATATCCTTATAAAACATAGGATCATCTGCAGTTAAAATTTCGTCTGCTAATTCTTTTAAACTGGTCCACATTTTACCTTTCCAGACTAAAGGTGTATCTGTTTCAGAATATATTAAAAAGCAGCTTTCAAATACTGCCATATCTCCACCATTATCTTTATCCGGATATTTTTCTTCTCTTAATGAATATATCTCTTCCTTAACAAAAGCCTCATTATTTCTCTGAAAATGAAATTCTAATCCTCCATCATAAATCCTTATTTTTGCCTCGTCCCAATTTTTTGCCAGCCAAAAAAAAAGTTCTTTTTCAGTGTATAAAAGCTCTGTCTTACTACTTCCCTGAAATGGAGATGACCATTTTATTTCCGGTTTTCCCTGCGATGTTTCCAATGTTCCCTTGTAAAGCGGATTTTCTATCCATTTACAGACATCATCATAGCCAAATCGTTTATTTCTATCAAACTGAAATAAACCATCCACTAAATTCTGCAAAAGCAGCGTCTTTTTTTCATTCTTATTTTCTAAATCTATATGACTTGATTGCGCGCTCTCCTGAAATTGTACAGCATCATATTCACCATTTAATGAAAATACGAATCTTCCCAAATATAATGAAGCAATTGTTACACCAAAAGAATAATAATCTGTCTCTGCTGTAAGTTTATAATATGCTGTACCATAAAGTACTTCCGGTGCCTGATATCCCGGTGTACCACTTATTGTCTTTCCAATATGTGTTATCTGAGTAACTGACTGCCCCCCCTTTAATTCTCTTGTAATACCAAAATCCCCAAAAACATAATGTCCATTGTAATAATATATATTTTCAGGTTTTATATCCATATGTAAAAAACCATTTTCATGGATAAAATGTAACCCCTCATTTAATTCTCTGACTATTTCTACAATTTCATCATAAGAATATTTACCTTTGGATAATATATCTCCATCTCTGCACAATGCTTGTACTTCAAAGTAATTCTGAGTTCCGTTTTCAAGTTCAACAAATCCCATATCATAAATAGGAAGAACATATTTTTCAGCATTTTCTTTATTTGTAAATTCTATGATGTTTTTTCTTCTCTCAAATGATACATTTTTTACATCTAAGTACACCTTAACTGCAACATCTGTATTTTCCTCGCTTTTGCAAATTACAACAGCTCCTTCGCCTCCAGCAACAGATAAGATTTTCTCAAATTTATATATCTTCTCCTTGGATGATTGAAGTATTCCTTTTCTCTCTACCAACTCTGCCAATGTTGCAATATCTTCTATTTGTGCACTGCCATGAGTTGTCTGTTCCAATGTTGTCTTGATCACATTGCCACTGTCCAGTACAGTTGCAACTCTTTCATCCGTTTTTTCTACTTCTGTCTTGATTCGTACATTATTGTTGATATCCATAACACTTCTCCTCATATATTCAATGTTCGATTTTTATGATTATAATAGAAATATTATCTTTACTTCCATTATCTTCTGCCATTCTATACAATTCATTCAATTTTTCTTTCAACGAATTATTTTTTCCTAATATACTTCCAATTGCACCATCATTCACAACTCCCCATAAACCATCTGAACATAATAGATATATATCATTATATAAAGCAGGAATATTTATTTTCTTTATATATGGGGGTAACACATCTTTTACACCCAAACATCGTGTAATTTGGCTGCATTTCATCAGTTCTTCTTCAAAGTTTTCCGTAATAAGCCCATTAAGAATCATTTCTTGAGCAATTGAATGATCTTCACTCAGTTTACACAACACCCCGGCACGCATCCTATACAATCTGCTGTCACCAGAATTATAATAAATTACTCTATCTTCGTATAAACTAATTCCAACTAATGTTGTTTTCATTCCATGTACAACCTTATTATCCAACTGAAAAGAAATCAATTTCTGGTTAACATCATTCAAAACACTTTTCATCTCATCTATCCCAGAGACCAGATCAAGTTGTTTCTCTGTTAATTTGTTCAATACAAACTCTGCTGCCTTATCACCGTCCTCCACTCCTCCTACACCGTCACAAATGGCGCAATGAAATGGTAAACTAAAAATATTTTCGTAAATTCCGGATTTATATACATTTTTTTGTATCATAATCCTATCATCATTTTTCTTATTATCCACTCCAATATCAACCATTCCAACCACATTTGCTCTTAAATCCATAATCATTCACCCCAAAAAACAATTTGCTCTGACTCATTAATACTACACTTTATTTTTGCCAGTTTTCCATTGTAATTACAAATATATTCCGCTAATGGATTGATTAATTTTTCTTCAAGCATATTTCCAATTCCCCTTCCTCCATTTGAGCGCTGCGCTATAGCTTCATGATTTAAATACTCCCAAATTTTCTCTACATCTATTGAAACATCCAATTTCAATTTCAAGAGCCGAATAATATTGTCAACTTGATGCTGACAAATCTTTTCAGCAACACACTTGTCTATGAAATTAAACACAACAATATTATTTTCGCCTAAACGGTTCAACAGCTCTGGCCTTCCTATATTCATAAAATAATTTTTTACGCCCTCAAAAACAGTTGTTATGGTTTTTTCTTTAAATTCCTGTGTATCATCTTCAAATACATTTTCAATTGAAACTGTAGCTCTTCTAATTGGATTTCCTTTTTCATCCATCCTTATATTTCCAAATTCGTCATAATCAGGTTCCGTCAATCCAATATTACTTGTAAAAATAATGATTGATTCACTGAAATAAACAGTATTTCCCTGATTATCCGTCATTCGACCATCTTCTAAAATTTGTAAAAACTTATCCATAATGGTTGGATGAGCTTTTTCAATTTCATCAAATAACAACACCGAAAATGGATGGTTTTTTATGGCATTTGTTAATTGACCACCGCCCTCATATCCAACATATCCCGGAGGAGCTCCAAACAGCTTTTGATCACTATGTTCTTCCCTGTATTCACTCATATCAAACCGAATACAGGCATCTTCATCTCCAAAAATTGCCTCCGCAATAGTCTTGGCAGTTTCTGTTTTTCCAACACCGGTCGGTCCTGCAAAAAACAGAATTCCTCTTGGTTTATTATCCGCATTCGAATGTTGCAAACCTGAAAGCCCTTTAACAGCTCTCATAATTACCTTTTTTACTTTATCAAGAGCATTTTCCTGTCCTATTACTCTTTTATCAAGATTTTCAGTGATTCGATCTATAATATCTTCTTCAAGATCTTCCCATGGCGAATCTTTTATCCCATACTTGTACATTTTTATCGCTTTTTTTATTTCTGAAACTTCAATGTTCTCATTGGATGCCAAATTTATTAATTGTTTTATTTCTGAACACAACAATCCACCGGTTTCAGCAACAAACTCTTCACTTAATTTATTTTCTGGTTGTCCAAGAATTTGATATTTTTCATACTTACTAACAGCAAATGGCATATATAATCTTCGCATTTTTCTATCCGGACTTTCAATGTAAAATGTTCTTACATTAGGATTATTAAGATACAACCACGCTGGAATATCATTGTATTTATCTACAATTAATATGATCATATTCTTTCGATTATTTACCACAGAAGATTTTGCATTATTAATTGCGAAATGCAGATTCATGAACATTTCTGTTTCAGCCGGTGTGTCTATATTACATCTTTCTAATCTGGAAGCAAAATTTAACACAAAAATTTTAGACGGATACTTATTTTTAGGCAGTAATCCTCCATTTTCTCCATATCTAGGTTCTGCATTCATCATTGCCCGAAGAACAATTTTACTCATATTTACCTGTTTTAAACTATCATCTGGGAGATCACTTTCCTTCACAATACTGATTTTTTTGTTTTCTTCTCTGTCACTTGTCTCTTCAAAATTTGAAATAACAGGCATAAAAGCATCATGTCCGCCTGGTGCTACTTCCTGTAGTAAAGTGCATCTGTATCCATTTAAATATGATGATAAAAATGGCATTTCATCATTTCCATTTTCATAACAATAAAATCCCTGCAATGGATTATAATAAACAACTTCAGCGTTTATTTCTGCACCATATTCATGAATCAACATATCCAGTGACAAAAACTCGTTATCATCTTCCATTTCATACAAAAATTCATCCAGAGTATTTCCTTCCAGTATTACGCCACTTTTAATTCCTAAAAAACTTTGTAACTCTCTTTGCCATTTTGCAGTATTCTTATTCTTCATCTGTATAATCCCTTTTTTGTATTCCAACAGTAATCACCTTATCATTATGAATAAAAGATTCAAGTCTGCACTCTTGCCCCTCATAATCCCTGTAATCTTTTACTAGTTTTTTATTAAAAAAATAAATTTTTTGGTTATTAGAACCATATATCTTACTTCTTCCTGTATTCTCTCTTTCTATATACCGGCCATCTACTAAAACATCCATATACTGCAGACATCTTTTTAAAGAATCTGAATTGTTTATTTCATCCATTGTATAACCTGTATAGACCAACACATCTGTAAAAAAAGATCGTAATCCTTTTAGCAGAAAGTATAATTGTTCTGATTGTTCTAACGGATCCCCTCCTGAAATTGTTATTCCCCTACATTTATTTCTTCTTGCCTCACTCACAATAATGGAAATCAACAAATCAACTGGTATATCTTTTGTTTGATCAAATGTCTGTAATTCCCCTGACATGCATCCCTTGCATCTTTTTGTACATCCTTGCGTCCATATGCCAACTCTATTTCCAGGTCCCAATGTAGTTATTGGTGTAATCATTCTAGCCAGCAGCATTTATAACCACCTCAAGTTCCACCGCATCTTTTGCCATACCTAATTTTATTAAATCGCCATTTTTTATTTTTATTTCCTCCTGTGGTTGTAAACGTTTCTTATTTATCTGTGTCCCATTGGTACTATTATCATCCTTTATCAGCCACTCTCCTTCTGAATAACGAATATAGCAATGCTCATTACTCACACGTGTATCATATTGAAAATATTCTTTTCCTAATCCGCTCCGTCCCAATAAACAAGGACAGCTATCTGATTTAATTTCAATTTCAAATTCATTATTAATAATGCCTGAAATGTATTTAAATGTAATCATTTGATTTAAATTAGAAGACAATATCTCTGTTGCTCCAATCCCTTTTACAATATCTTCCCATGTATCTATTTCATCTGATCCGCATTTTTTTTCTTCCATATCATCTTCATTTATATTTATTTGTTCATTATTTTTACCATATGTTTCCTTTTCTACTGCGTAAACCTTCTGTCTCGCAATATCGCGGCCTTTACATTTCGGACAAATTTTAACTCTATCATCCAATGAATCAATCAAAACATCAAAATAACACTCTGGACATGTCTGTCTGTATTTCATTCAAATTCCTCCCTTAATAATGCAATGCCATACTTCTTAAATTAGCTTTTTCTTTATTTTTCCTATGTCTTTCTTTCCTTGCAATTTCTCTTCTACGGTTCATTCTATCTATGGTTTCTATGACAATATCCTCTGTTTCTCCCTCAAGCTGTCCAAACTCCATAGAAATATGTTCTGCATCCACGATCTCATCAAAATCTGTTGTTATAAACCAGTTTTTCCGTAATGCTTCTATCAGTTTGACATTCTTTTTACAATGTTCTTTCTGACTAGCAAGCACATTTTCTTTGGAAGAATCCTTTAACGCAATTGTCTCCATTGTACTGCTTCCATCTTTATGTATGATCAACTGAAGTCCAACATCATCATTTACTTTAAAAATACGCATCATTGAATCATCCATATATTCATAAAACGGACTTAATTTTTCTCCAATCCGGCAATTTCTTAGCTGCTTATGTAATACATTCTCTGCAAATTTCTTGTCCGTCGCATTATAATTCAATTTATTAAGTTCTATTTCAAATGCCATGCAGATATATGCTTCTTTTCCAATCTTTTCACACAATTCAGAACATTTCTTCATTCTTTCTAATGCTTCAAATCTATCTTTAACTGTTCTTTCAAGTTCTTCATATGTTTCAAATTCCACTGCCTCTTTGCATTCCTCACCAAGTTCTTCACATGATTTTTTATATCTTAAATATAAAGTCATAAATTTTTCTTCTTCTATATCTAATAATGCTTTGTATGTATTATAAGACTCTATATTTTTTTCTATAGATTTAATTCTTTCCTCAAGGACCCATAATTCCGTTTTATCTGTATCTATAGCTTCTATTTCCTTCTTTATGTTTTCAAATATCCCTGCAACTCTTTTTATTCCTACCGACGCTATAGGAACCGTCTCATACCGCTTAATTTCTCTGTTAACAATTGTGTAAAATTCCTCAGTTAATTTTCCAATTCTATCGTTTAATTTTTTTAAATACACTTGATTTTCCGAGGTAATTGACACATCGTGAACATAAGAATACTCATTAACCCTTAAATCATCAAATATTTTTTCGACAGACTCAATAAAAAATACTACACGCTTATTATCATTTTGATTTTTCAGGATCAGTTTTTCTGCTTCCCTCAATTTCTCCATCATATCTTCAATTGTACGCAAATCGTGCTGATTTTGTATTTCAATGCTAATAACATCTGTTTTTTCTTCTAATGCATTAATATTTTTAAGTTCATTTATAATACCACATATCAATTCCTCTAATGCACCATTCTCGGAACTTTCTAAACATTCCAGTTCTCTTACTTTCTCCGAACATTCTTTTAAAATGTTTTGCCGAACTTTTTGGGCTGTTTCCAGTCTTTTTCTAGCAATCGCCTGCTCTCTATTCTGCTTTTCCAACGCTTCCTGGTATTCACGAACCATTTCATCATGTATTGCTTTTCCAGTTTGATATATGGCATATCCACCAGCTACTGGTGCCAGCACAGCCAACGCTGCTACTATAGCCACTGGAGCAGCAACTAAATCTGCTACTCCACCCACTTCATAACTACTCATTCCTCTCACCTCTTATGTCCTGTTAGTAACCATCTTCATCCTCCTAGTAAAAAAGAACGCAAAAAACCTGCGTTCTTACTATTACTGTTCAATTCTATATTTTTTAACTTTTTTTACATTCTCAACAAATTCCTTAAATTTTTCTTCTAACTCACCCGGCATATTCGGATCATGAATCCACTTACCAGTCTCATCTACCGTAATATATTCTTTTAATTCATCAGGTGGCATAATAATCATAATTCTATCTCCTTGTTTGCAATATAATCATTATATTTTTCATAAACTTTGCGTGCTAATGGACGAGGTCTTTTTGAAGTTTCACATTCACTTATAGCTTCTGCAAAAAATTCTCCAAAATCACTCGCACCATATGTACTTAATTCCTTTCCTATATCTTTAGGTGATATTCCCAATTCTTTAATCGAATCATTACATATGGTTACAGCAATCGCATTTCTATAGAATTCCTGAGATAATCTCTCAAAATTCTCTTTCGAATTATCACCAAATAAAATTTTTTCCTTATCTGCAATCATTTTCAAATGCATAACATGTGCCATTTCATGTTTTAATATCCCATCTAAGCCTCTTCCCGCAAACCAGCGTTCTCCTTTAAAATTTTCTGTTTCCATATCAACAATCTTTAATTCCAAATTAGACTTTGAAAACATTTTTTCATTGAGTTGAATTTCCGTTGACAAACCTTTTTCTGTCATTCTCGGCCCAGCACAAGCATATACCCCTTCCGGCAGCCCCACAGTACGAATACTGCCAATACAGCCTGAAATTTCCGGGTGACTTTCCAACATACTCTCTACAGAAACTGCAATTTTTTTTTGCCATATCTCTTTTGCTCCAGCAAGATCAACCTTTTCTATTCCTAATTCATGCAGCTTTTCCTCTACTTCTGGTAAATTTTCAAACTCTTGTTTGCGAAAGAAAAAACCTTTATCATTTTCCAAACTCTGTTCTGTTTTATCATTTATTTTATCAACACCATCATAATCCCAAACTTCCTCGTATCTATTCATACCCGCCTTCCTCCTTTTTCATTGATAACTTATATCTTATAAGTCATAACTAAAAGAAAAAAAGTCGCATTTTTTTACATTTTTTCTAAAAAAGGAGGATTTATTAAATAATCCCCCTTTTTTCTTACACGTGTGATCAGATGATCATCCTATTCATCTTTATCATGATGCCCACATCCACTACCATCTGGTTCAATATAAGCTTTTAACCACTCACAATATACTTTTCGTCCATTTGTTTCATTTTCATTTAAATACCTGCAAGTATAACAAGGTCCAGATACTCCAAAAGCCATTTCTTATCTCCCTTCATATCATAGATAAAACATTTACATTAATTTCAACATAACTTCTTGTTATTTTCAAACTACATTTCACAAGTTTTTAATATAGCTGCTTCTTATTAAAAATAGTAATCAATTATTTACAAAATTATAGTACTAAGTATGTATTCACTAGAAGATAAATATCTTTATCTTCTAGTGAATACATGTAACTTAGTGGTCCTGTCCGTATCTGGATTTAACACAATGACCACCATCGCAGGATGAGCGATCGCTTGAATTGCTATTAACCTTCACAGATACTTCCATTTTTTTTACTTCTGGTCTTACATACTTCATAATGTTTCCTCCTTTATTTTTTTTCATTTGAATAAGCTTCTCTTATTGCTTCTTCAAATGTTATCTCACCACTATAAAACTTTCTACGAATTTGTGCTGGAACACAAACACCTTCCGGCCTTATTTGTGCATCCCCATATATTAAATCCATTTCTGCCGGACAAATATCGCAAAAATATCTAGATTCGCATTTTTTGCACTTATATTTTTCTTGTGCTACTATATTACTATAGTATTTGAAACTATCCCATATACGGTCAAAATCATTTTCTAAAAGAGATACTCCTTTATGTCGTAATTTCATACACGGACAAATATTTCCTTTATAATCAATTATAAAACTATTTTGTGCTACATTACAAGCATATACATAATTACACTTTGCTAGTTTTTCGATTTCATTTTCATCCAATTTTCCAAGTTTTCGTTCACCTTTAGAAACTTGTTCATAATAATTTTGAAACTCATACTTCAGGCTTGTTCCTAATTCAACTTGATAATCACGAGGTTTATTGCTTTTATCAATGGTTGGTGTTATATCAAAAGAAAAAACAAAAGGAACACCTATTTTTTTAGCGATTGCTTTCATTCCATCTATTTCACCAATCGTCTGCTGTAAAATCGGACTTTTTAGTGATACCCTAATTCCCGCATCCACCATTTTTTTACAATTCATCACTACTTTTGAAAACATACCTTTTACTTGTGTTATGTCAGTATAAGTATTTTCATTATCACCATATAATGATACGTCTACCAAAAGAGGTGGATACTCTTTCAAAACATCAATAATCTCATCTGTTATGAGTGTTGCATTTGTAAATAATTCTACAAGAAATCCTTTCCTTTTCGCATACATATAAATTCCCAAAAAATCTTTTCTGGTAAATATTTCTCCTCCAGTAAAGGTTAAAAAAATAATTCCATGAACATATAAAATATCTATAATTTTAATAATTTCCTGATATGACAAATAATTACTTTCATGGTAATTCTGCAAATAACAATGTATACACTTCATATTACAACTAGATGTTAATTCAAATAAAACGGAAAATGGTTTTCTTTGTTCAATCCACTGTTTTCGTTTTGTAGAATTAAAATCCAATAATTGTAAATGCATTTTTTCATTTATCTCTTCCATCGTTTATTACATAACCTTCCATAATCAATGTATTAAGAAACGTTTTTACATCATTAAAAATAATACTTTTTTCGATTGGTTCATCAATTTTTTTTATTATAATATCAACAAGTGTTTCTATATTTTCAGTAAATGCCAGCATGCTCCAAATAAAATATCCCATCTCATTTATTTCAAACAACATACATTTATCATTTATATAATTTTGCTTAATATCAACAAGAAAAAAGGTATCATGTATTTTTCTTGCAACTATATTTTCATTCCTTTTAATCACAAAATCATCCCTTATTACTTTTTTAGTGTATTAACACCATAATTCTATTTAACAATAACATTTTCCACCATTAAAAACAATATATTTTGTTTTTTTATTTTCTTTTTTTAAAATTCACCATTTTTATTATAAATATATATTTTTTTGATATTTAATTTTATATTTCAAGTCACTTCATTAAAAATCAGCATAATATTCAAAAATATTATTTATGGTTAGAAAAAAGGACATTGGCATGTCCTTTTTTCTAACCATCATCTCGTTCTCTTATAATATTCCTGCCCCACCTTCACTGAATCATACTCACCTTAAGAATGTTCATCTCAGCTACCTCACATTCTTCTAACTTTTATCCAGTTCGACAATCCTCTCCTCATCTTCTAACTTGTCATATAATATGTCATAACGAGTTAAAATAACCTATTAATTTTCCTGGTTTTATATGACTTTTTTTCATAATATCTTTTTAACTTGTCACCAACAAATTAAAACGACACGTTAAATCAAATATATCTTTTTGGCAGAACATATTTTGCATATTTCCCACTACAGCTCATTTCAATAATATTCTCAGCTTTCATTTTTTCAATAGTTCTTCTGGCTTGTTGATTACTAAATCCACATAATTCCTGAACTGTCATTCTGGTAATAAATCCATGTATTTTTATATATTCAATAATCATCTCCTTAGCCTTAATATACTGAACAACCCTGTCTCTTGTATAATCAACATCAGACTTTATTGCATCATATACTCTTGCCGTGAGCATATATTCTTTACCGGCAGGTTCTATTAATCCAAAATTCATTAAATCAGAACAGCATTTTTTTGCTTCGTCAGCTGTGATCTGTGCCACTCTCTGTGCCTCAGTTAATTTGATTTTTCTATTTTCTGCAATGTACCGTAAAACCATCAACTGTGCTAACGAAAAAGTTATCTTTTTTGAATCCTGCTCATTTACAACAAATTTAACAAACTCCGGATCCTCCATTACATTCCCAATCGTAAGTTGTACCGCATCATTAAATACTCTATATACCGGATATGGTTTTCCCATCGTTACCATTTCCTTATAAATGATATCTACTCCCTGCCCTGTACGCTGTACATATCTTAAGCTTTGCAACGTTTCAGCAATAAGCTTATTTCTTGGAGATGATGGATGTGTAATGATGTTATCAGCCGTAATACCATCCAGAAAACCACCAGGATTTTCAATCATAATTTTATCAGGATAATGTTTCACATAGACTGCACCTTGCTGCTGATAATCTCTATGCGAAAGGGCATTCAGCAAAGCTTCTTGAAATACTTTGATTGAAAACTCAGTAACTTCCAATCTATATAAACCGATTTGTATTGATTCAATCTTGTTATCATTCTGTATTTTCTCTGTGAGTCTGTCCAGCACAGTGGTTATTGGCTGTTTCATATCAATTCGAACATTGTACTCTTCAAGATTATCTTTTCCATAATGCAGATATATAACTTCTGCCTGTGGCAATAACCTCTGTATCGATGCATCCTTTCCGACAAATAATAGCCCTGCTATTGTAAGCTTAATCTTTGTCCCTTCATCAACTATCAACTTGAGATCTCTTAAAAATGCCATATCTTCCAGATCCGGCAAAGTTGATGCAGAATCACGCAGTCTTAATTTTTCTTTCAACGCATACACTATCATAAGATTGATATCATCTGCTGAACTCTCTGCTATTACCCGTGATGAAAAGTCATTTGTATTTGCTATCGTATATACATGCGCCATTTCATCCGGATAAAAAGGCTTAGAGTTCTTCCCCAGTCGTTTTAAACACCTTCCATCCGTTGTTGCATAGGTTTTTCCATCCGATTCAACAGAAATTGCAATTACGATTTTCCCCTCATATTTGATTTCTTCAATTTCGGTAAACATTGGCGGTCTTGTCTTATCATATATAGATTCCTGAATTGCCTGCAAATCATAGTTTTCTGTACAGCCTGTAACCTCGCCGTCATCTTCAACACCAAAATATACGGTACCACCATTACAATTTGCAAATGCAATTAATTCATCAACAGCTAATGATATTCTCTCCCTCATACTCGAAGATTTCACCCAGGATTTAAACTCTATATCTACTGACTCTCCAATCATTAAAGCCTCTTGTAACGTTTTCACGAAATCACCTCTTTCTGTTAATCATCAATAATTATATTATCCCCTAGATCTCTTCCTCCACCATACTCTTATTCCTCGTAAACAGATCATAGATACATGGCACCACGATCAGTGTCAGCAGCGTTCCATATAGCATACCGCCCTCTGTCACGATCGCCATCGGCTGCATCATCTCCGAACCGCTTCCAAGTCCCATCGCCATCGTGGACATTGCAAGGATCGTGGTCAGTGCCGTCATTAAGATCGGGCGCAGTCTCGTTCTTCCGGCTGTGACAATCGCCTCCTTTTTATCCATGCCCTCTCTTCTCAGCTGATTGATATAATCGACTAACACGATTCCGTTATTGACGATGACACCCGCTAACATGACAAATCCGATCATGGATACCACGCCGACTTCATTGTCTGTCACAAACAGAGCAAAGAAACCTCCCGTAAATGCAAGCGGAATCGTGAACATAATAATAAAAGGCGACAAAAATGACTGGAACTGCGCAACCATGATAAGATAAATAAATACCACCGCTAAGATCAGCATCAGATACAACTGGTTCATCGCATCCCGGATCGTCTCATCCTCCCCGGTCATGGAGATCTCATATCCATCCGGCAGCTTGATCTTATCTAATTCTTTCTGGATCTGGTCACTTACCAGCGTCACATTGTGATCTTCATCCACACCGGCTGTCACGCTGATATAGCGCGTCTGCGAGCTTCTGTTTATCACATTTAAGGACTCACCTTCCTCAAACTCTGCGATATCTTTCAGGGGAATATCTGTTGTCTCTCCGCTGATACGGTCTGTATAAGGAAATGTCAGCTTACGGATATCCCCTGGCGTGACATCCGCCTGTTCCCCACTCTGCACATATACTTTATAGTCTTTTAAATCCGTCGAGATCGTTGTGGATGACGTATTCGATGCAAGCTGTTTATAGACAAGCTGATACACCTGCGCTGTTGTCATGCCATATTTTGCAGCTTTTTCTTTGTCCACTTTTACCGTGAAAGACGGTGTCGTATCTCCAAGACCATCGTCCACATCTACAGTGCCCTCCGTCTTTTCCACGACTTCTGCGATCTGCCCTGCGAGTTTCTGCAGCTTATCTAAATCTTTTCCGCTGACCCGCACGGAAATACCGCTTCCGAAAAAGGAACTCATATCCGACGCAGAGCTGTCCGTATTCACGTCGCAGTCAAGATCCGCTGTAAGCGCCTGTATCGAGGCAGTGATCTCACTGCCAGTCGCCCCGGAATCATCGATGAGCACGTACATGGTCACACTGTCCGTACTGCCGCCCATCGACATGATTCCACCGCCGCCTGCCATGGCTCCGATCGAATCCACACCGGAGATGCCAGAGATCTTATCCACAACCTCATCCGCGCGTTCCGTCAGTTCCTCAAATGTCAGCTTTTCATCCTCTTTCGCTGAAACCGTGACCGTGAGCTGCTCTGTCTCCATATTCATGTCCATAAAGGTAAATCCTTTGGAAACGGAAAGCGTCACACTTGCCACCAGAAAAACTACCACACAGATCAGTACGATCGGTTTAAACCGCAGTGCCACACGCAGAACTTTTTCATATCCATCTAAAATGCGGTCAAACCACGGATGTTTGATTTCCCTGGTATTCTTCAGCGCACCGGATGCCATCATCGGTACAAACGTCAGCGCCACAATCAGACTTGCAGCTAACGTATAGGCGATCGTGAGTGCAATATCCACAAACAGCTGCCTTGTGATACCCTCCGTAAAAATAATCGGTGCAAACACGCAGACCGTCGTGAGTGTGGATGCAAAGATCGCACCTGCCACCTGTCCTGCTCCCTCGACTGCTGCCTTCCGGATCGAAAATCCCTGATTCCTGATACGGTAAATATTTTCAATCACGACGATCGAGTTATCCACGAGCATGCCGACACCGAGCGCCAAACCGGACAGTGAAATGATATTTAACGATATTCCGGTAAAATACATCAAAACGATCGCAAAAACCACACTGAGCGGGATAGAACACGCGATCACCAGTGTCGGTTTGATATCCTTTAAAAACAGAATCAGAATAAGTACGGCAAGAATTGCACCTACAATCATATTTTCCATGACTGACTCCACAATGGTATCAATGTAAACTCCCTGATTCATCAAAATCGTCATGTGAAGTTTGTCATTTTCTTTTTCCAGTGATTCAAATCTGGTTTAGATCCGTTTTGTTACATCCCCGGTAGAGTACCCGGTCTGCTTCTCAATGGAAAGCATAATCGCAGGATTTCCGTTTACCTTGGAATAGGAATCTCCCGTATCGTCCACCACTTCTGTTTCTGCAACATCCGATAAGCGGATTGGCTCGATTCCATCCAGTCCTACATCCACAAGCACAAGATCTTTTAGTTCTTCCACGGATGAAACCTCGTCGCCGACACGCACTAAATACTGTTTCTTATTTTCATTGACATAACCTGCCGGCATGGAAAAATTCTGTGCTGTCAAAATTTGGCCTAATGTTTCCACCGACAGGATCTGATTCAGATCCGCAGACTCAAGTGCACTCTGTTTTGACTCTTCTAATTTTTCCTGTCCCTGCTCTAACCGGGCTTCCCCGACCGCAAGCTGTGCAGACGCTTCACTCATCTCTAAGATCCCGTCGATCTCCATCCGGTTTAACGTTACATACGCATCATCTAAGGTAGTTTTTCCATCTGTAACCTGTTCCTGTGCAGTCTGCAGAGCTGCCATTGCTGTTTGGATCTCAACCTGTTTTTGTGACATCTGCGTAATCACCTGCGGAATATCATCGATCGAACTAAGACTCACATTTAACGCTGCTAACTGATCTGCCCACTGCTGATTTAAGGATGTATTCAGTTCTAACAGTTCTTCCTGTAATAATTCCAGACGTTTTCCTGCTTCCGCAATGCTCTCCTGATTTTCCCCGGTCATCGCAAGGATCTGATTGATCTGTTCCTGATCTCCGGAAATCTTCGCCTCCTCTAAAAGTTCTTCTATACGTCTGCTTCCATCGTCACTGTTCATCTGGGCTTCTTTTTGTGCCTGTTCAATGTCTGCTTTTAATCCCATTCCCTGTTCATAAATACTCTGGAGTTCCGGGATTGCCCGCTTTATCAGCTCATCGGTCGCTTTCAATACTGTATAATTCTGACTCAGATCTGATTCTGCCACAAACGCCTGCGACTTACCATTGATCACTTCATTTTCTGCCTGTCCAAGCTGGTTTGCAAGCTGATCTTTTCCGCTTTCCATCTGCCTGCGTCCACTCTCCACCTGCTCGGCAGCCTGATCGAGCTGTTCCTGCGGTTCAGTAAACTGTTCCTCGATCTTACTCTGGATCTTCTGATTCAGTGCATCGATTTTATCCTGATCTAATGTGACATGAATGTTCTCTTCCACAGTTCCGGTTGTAGAAACAGATGCCACACCGTCGATACTCTCAAGCACCGGCGAAAGTTCATTTTCCACATAATCCGAAATCTCTGACTGCGTCATGCCTTCCACATCGGCAGATGCCACCATTACAGGCATCATATCCGGGTCGATCTGCATGATCATCGGCTTCCCGGCACCATCCGGAAAACTGCCCTCTAACTGGTCTAATTTCTGCTGGATCTCGATAATGACCGAATCCATATTGGCATTCTGCTCATACTCTAAGATCACCATCGAATAATTATCGTAGGAGGCAGAACTCACATTTTTGATGCTCGAAGTCGTCGCCATGGATGCCTCGACAGGTGCTGTCACATCGGATTCCACTTCCTCCGGGCTTGCCCCCATATCCGTCGTAATGACTAAGGCATATGGCAGACTCATATCCGGCAGTAGATCTGTGGTCATTTTGGTTAGGGATACGGCTCCTAACACAATGACTAAGATCACGCCTACGATCACAGTATACGGTTTCTTCACACTTAATTTTGACAGCACTCTCTTTTGTCCCTCCACCTGAATACGTAAAACATTTGTAATAAACACCTGGCAGCAAATATTTTGCCACAATATATTTAGTTTACCTGTTTCAAAATGGATTGCAAGACTTTCGTACCAGTTTATATTTTTTTAGATTGCTGATTAAGGCAGAATCCTGTGCACAAAAAAGCCCCTGTCAGCTATACACCTATACAAAACTGACAAGAGGCTTTTCTCTTATACCTGCTGTATTCCTACTCTTCCTCTGATTCCTCATCATCCACGATCGCTGCCGTAGCACCTGATACTGCTGACACTACTGCAACCACAGTCGCTATGATGACTACTACAAGTAAACAAATCAGAAAAATCCATAATCCTGTCTCTGTCATATTCCTCTCCATTTCTATGTGTATTTTACAAAGATCCAGCCTGTCCGTTCTTGTCTGCACCCATGTACCCCAACACATCCGATCCTTTATTTCTACTAATCATAGATAATAGTATAGCACACAACCGGCTTATTTACCAGTGACATTGTCAAAGATTTTCATCAAAAATAAGAGTTAAAAAATGAGACCACCCATATGGCAGTCTCATTTTTATGTAGTACAGCAATCCGTTTATTAACCCTTTACGCTTCCAAGTGCAACACCCTGTACGATGTGTTTGGATAAGATCAGATATACAATGATAACCGGGAAGATGGAAAATGCGATCATCACATATACCTGCCCCATATCAAACTTGAGCCAGTCAGCCGCACGCAGCTGTGCGATTAAGATAGGCAGTGTTTTTTTCTTGTCATCATGTAAGATCAATGCCGGTGTGAAGTAGTTGTTCCAGCTGCTTACGAATGTGAAGATCATCTGCACAGCAATTGCCGGTTTCATCAGCGGCATTACGATGGAGTTGAAGGTACGGAATTCACCGGAACCATCGATACGTGCTGCCTCAACCAGTGACAACGGCAGTGTACTTTCCATGTACTGTTTCATATAGAAAAATGTAACCGGAGCTGCGATTGTCGGCACGATCAGAGGAATAAAGGAATCCTCTAAATGCATACCAGATACAAGTTTGATAAATCCAAGTGCAGTTACCTGTGTCGGGATCATCATGATCATCAAAATAAACGGATAAATATATTTTTTCAGTTTGAAATCATATGCATGGATCGCATAAGCTGTCATCGTTGAAAAATATACACTGAGTATTGCACTGAGTGAGGAAACGATCAGACTGTTGAACATACCGTTCCAAACTGGAAGCGTTCCATTTCTTAAGTTCTTCCAGTTTTCCCACAAATGACTGCTTGGAACCAGTGTAAAAC
>ERZ791926.361-NODE-361-length-42178-cov-3.200793_pt1 | contig 42178 bp, 34 predicted proteins | sample MGYA00510131_ERZ791926 | MGnify/ENA primary metagenome ERZ791926 (study PRJEB30046, sample SAMN00792052) | human gut metagenome | study: EMG produced TPA metagenomics assembly of the A metagenome-wide association study of gut microbiota in type 2...
TGTATAGTAATTTAACGGTTCGTGCGTCCGATAGGTCAGAATGTATAACTAATAATTCCGTTGTCACTCAGAAAAATTCTGTTATTGATCTGTGGGAAGGTAATATGCATAATATAGGTTTCTCGCTTGTTATATCGAATTCTTTTGCCAGTGGTGATACAATTATAGGTCAATTACCATATAATATAAAAAATAATGCAGTATTTACGTTGAATAGTTGGATAACATCAGCACCTCCTATAATGGGGACAGTTGGGATTAATGGAAGTATTATGATTGCAAGGCGTGACGCTGGTGACATAGCTGAGTATCGTGGAAATGTTACGGTTTTTACTGATAACATTATCTCTGACTGAATGATTAATGCTCTAACCATCCCGACCAAACAGTATTAATAAGCGTGCCGGTATAATATTTATTGTTTGAAGCAATCAGACATTCAATGACGGTAACTGCACCATACGTTGAGCATCGGTAAAACAGGTACGCTCCTACAGCTGGCGCATAACCTGTGGAATCTTGTCTTTCCTGGAATGCCATTCCGCATTGAGAACATGCCATTATTATGTCAGAAATAGACTGTGGTACTTTCATTAATGGAATTTTTACATACCGATTAATTTTTAATTCTGTACTTGTTAAATAACTAATTGATTCTGATTGCTCTCAAAGAACAATAGTTGCGATCATTATGTACAGTACCATAGCCATTTGAAACCAATTTTAAATTTGCTGAACCTCCAGTGAAAATTGCAAAAGCATTGAGTGTTAATTCACCTGTTGTATAATTATTTCTTCCATTTGCACAAATGAGTCTATTATCACCATCGATAATTAAATCTCCACCAGCTAGTGTACGACCAATTAGCAGCCATTTGCCGGTTGGAAGGGTTAATGAACATAATGTATAAGTTTGATAGGCAGTCGGATTGAATTGCGATGTTGGGCACGACTCTAAAACTGTTCCGAGCGAATTCAAATTACTATACAATTTAGCCAGCTCATAAATTCGAAAATTCAAGGCCCTTTGGGGTCTTTTATTATACACAAAAACTCAAGAAAGGAGATAGAACACTATGGAATCTATCAAAATCGGAACTCAGACTTATGAATTGGTAGCAGACGGCTACCAGTTGCAGCAGGACGGCGGCCGCATCATCTTCCAGCCGGGCGAGAAAACCTTTGAGGAAATCGAGGCTGCGGTATCTGCAGCGACATCACTCGTGCTTCTGGACGAGACAGGGGAGCCACTTGCATCCCGCACTGATCTGGTGTATGCCGGTCGCATGAGCAAGCAGAAAGACTATGTGATCAGAACCGAGAAAGAAGAGACAGGCACTGGCGAAGATAGCAATCCTGTATACACCTACAAGGATGTGACCGGCCCAGTGATGATTGCAGAGTTTCGGCTTCCGGATCTCAGAGAGGCTTATAAATCTCTGGAAGAAGAGATAACCAACGCTCAGATGGCCATTGTAGAACTCTATGAAGGAGGCGAGGCATAATGGCAAGAGTGTATGCAGATTTGGTGCGCAAGGGTAGAATTGCTCTCGATGCTGTACCCAAAAAGATTAGAGCAGATGTTGAAAACATTTTAAACGGTGCCACCCGATAGTTGGAAGAAAGGACTACATATGAGTATCAAACACAGAACCGAAACCCCGAACATCCCTTATGGCCCGGCAACCGGAGTACCGACCCCGGAACCGCACAATGAGGCCTTAAGCACCGGCCCAGATCACGAGTACAGCAAGGACTGCACTCCGGGCACTGCAGATCATGCAGAGCCGAGACACGTGCAGGGCGGACCAGGACATAAGGAGTGCGATCACGAGTAAAGGAGATTTATGATGGTAGCACTGATTTTTCAGTACATAGCCGCACATTGGATAGAATGGCTGTTTGCGGCTATCTCCGGAGCTCTGTTCGCGGCATATCGCGGTTTATCGAAGCGCTTAAAGACTGAAGTGGTAAAGAACCAGGCTATTAACGCTGCAGTATTGGCTCTGCTTCATGACCGCCTTTACCAGGCGTGCCAGTTTTACATAAGCCGTGGATACTGTACGGTGGGAGACCGGGACAACCTGGAGTACATGTTCAAACCGTACAAAGCTTTGGGTGGCAATGGAACTGGAGAGGAACTTTATAACAGATGTCTGGCCCTGGAATATGGGCCAGCAGAAAGAGAGGATTAAGATATGATGGATTTTGGTATTGCGAGTGTAGCGGCAATTACGGTGGTTTGTTATCTGGGAGGCATGGCTTGTAAGGCATCTGCCAAGGTTAATGACGAAGTCATCCCGGTGGTATGCGGAGTGACCGGCGGTATCCTGGGCGTAGTTGGTATGTATGTGATGCCGGACTTTCCTGCAGCGGATGTGATCAACGCCGCGGCTATCGGCATTGTGTCAGGCCTGGCTGCGACTGGGGTGCACCAGGTTGTGAAACAGGCATCAAAAGCGTAGAAGGAGGTGATTCAGATATCTCCCGCTGGCAGTCCGGGTGATGGCTGCCATTGCGACGTCGCAACAGGGCGGTTTCATGCCGCCCTTACATATAATTAAAGAAGAGAGGAAAAATCAATGATGAAAGCAATGTTATCTCAGCCGATGGCCGGAAAAAGTGAAGAAGAAATCAAGGCAACCAGAAAACAGGCAATCAAAGTCTTGGAAGAAAAAGGATATGAGATTGTAAATACCTTATTTACAGATGAGTGGTACAACAATGAGCACATGAAGGAGCGTGGTGTGGTACAGATTCCGCTTTGCTTCTTGGCAAAGAGTTTAGAAAAATGTCCATGTGTCACGCAGTTTACTTTTGCAAGGGTTGGGAACAGACGAGAGGAGGCAGGTTAGAGCATGATGCAGCAGTAGCATATGGTCTGACTGTCATTTACGAAGAGTAGGAGGGAGTATTTCATGAATTTTACAGAAGCATTTAAAGCCATGAAACAGGGTGCAAAGGTAAAACTTCCAGGCTGGGGAGGATACTGGTACTGGGATCCGGAGAAGGAAACAATCATGATTCAGTGCAGACCACAGGATTCTGATAAGGGCGAGCTCCTGGATATCAGGGAAACGCAGCGTGTAGAGTATACACTCATGAATATGCAGTCTGAAGAATGGGAGATTGCAGATGAGAAAAACTGTCCGGTGCTGGGCGGTACTGCTGTATTTTCATTTGCAGATGCCATCCGGTATCTTAAACGAGGATTGAAGGTGGCACGACAGGGATGGAATGGAAAAAAACAGTATATCCAGTTGGCAACCGCAATCTCCTACAAAGCGGCTGACGGTGAGATTGTAAATTGCAATCACGAAGCTATCGGAAACAAAGCAATCGCGTTTGTTGGAACTAGTGGCGTACAGATGGGATGGCTTGCATCACAGGCTGATATGTTGGCAGACGACTGGATGTTTGCAGAGTAAAGGAGTGATACCATGAGAGACATTACACTTTGCCACCCGCGTCTCCAGCGCATCGCATCCGCCTGGATGAAAGCCTGCGCCACCGAGGGCATCACCGTAGCCATCAGCGAGACTTTACGCACCGCAGCGGAGCAGGATGCCCTGTATGCTCAGGGTCGGACCAAGCCTGGTAACATCGTAACCAACGCCAAGGGCAGCAGCTACCGCTCGCAGCACCAGTGGGGCATTGCCTTTGACTTTTATCTTAAGATGGACATCGATGGGGATGGCAAGATCTCCGATGATGCCTACAATGACAGCCAGGGACACTTCCGCCGCGCCGCAGAGATTGCAAAAAAACTGGGCCTTGCCTGGGGCGGTAACTGGAAGAGTATCGTGGACAAGCCACACCTTTATCTGCCGGACTGGGGCAGCACACCTACCGCGCTGATTCAGAAGTACGGCACGCCGGAAGAGTTTATGGCTACCTGGGTGCCGGAACAGGTTAAGACCGGATGGAAGCAGGAGGACGGTGGCTGGCGGTTTTACTTCCGGGATGGCAGCGGCAAGTATGTGGTCAACGCCTGGTACAGGGATGAGGATAAGTGGTACTGGTTTGACGGCGCTGGCATGATGGTCCATAACACTTGGTATATCTATAACGGCGGTTGGTATTACCTGGGCGATGATGGTGTGATGCGGACCGGATTGCAGACGGTCAGCGGCAAGTGGTATTACCTGGACGATGATGGCCGGATGGCAACGGAGCCGGTGATGCTCACACCTGATCAGGATGGCGCGCTGCAGTATCCGGGTTTAAGACAGTAAAACAGATGTGCCGTAGTCAATGACAACGATTTGACTACGGCACATAAATTACGGTATAATATGCTAGGTTGCTCAGAAAAACGAAAATGTATTCGGTAACCAGTTTTGCCTTATTTTGTGCGGAAACTGAGTGATAGCATAACTTACTATATAATAAGTAGATTCACAGGTTCAAGACACGGCAAACTGCGAAACTATTGCGCTTCTGACCCGCATAAAATAAGGATTTGCAAAGATTTTTTGTAAAGCTGTTCGGCTATGTGGAGCAGTCCTTCCACCGGGTGCCGGGCACAGTCAAAGAACAGATCACGCTGTTTGATAAAAACATTTCCATGGAAGCGGTGAAGTGGGCCGCGGTTCTGACCGGCTTGGACGAGAACATTATGCAGATGGAGCACGGCTACGATACGGAGTGCACGCCGGAGCTATTCTCCCAGGGACAATGGCAGCTGTTCTCCATCGCCCGGGCGGCAGCAGCGGACCCGGAACTTCTTCTTCTGGATGAGATCACCGCGAACCTGGATGTGGAAACCGAGCAGGCCGTCTTGAAGGCACTGAAACGGGTATCCGCGGACCGCATGGTGATCTCCATATCGCATAGAACGATGGTGGAACTGGGAAGAATTATTTCCATATAAAAAATAAGATTGCTTGTAAGATAGACAATAGATTCCTGTTGATGTATAATGAGTGAAAATTTCGGATTTCCTCATTGTGCGTTCAGCAGGAATTTTTGGTGTTACAGGAGATGATATTTCATGCAGCTGCCATGGAAATCAGACAGAAAGCGAGACATCTTTTATGGAAAACAACGATATCCATATCCGTGTTGCATCGGAGGACGATGCAGAAGAAATTTTAGCTATTTATGCGCCGTATGTGATCAAAACGGCCATCACCTTTGAATATGAGGTACCGACACTGAAAGAATTCCGCGGACGGATCCGCCATACCTTACAGAAATATCCGTATCTGGTGGCAGAACAGAACGGGAAAATCCTCGGCTATGCATATGTTGGTCCATTTCATGACCGCGCAGCCTACGAATGGGCCGTGGAGACTTCCATTTATGTAGAGGAAAATCTGCGCCGCTGTGGTGTGGGAGGAAAGCTGAACCGCGCGCTGGAGGCTGTGTGCGGGGCTATGGGAATCCTGAATATGGAGGCATGCATCGGTGTGCCGCAGATAGAGGATGAGTATCTGACCCGCAACAGCGAGGATTACCATGCACATATCGGGTATCGTCTGGTCGGTGAATTTTATCAGTGCGGTTACAAATTCGGACGCTGGTATAATATGGTCTGGATGGAAAAGGTCATCGGGGAGCATAAAGATGAGATGCAGGCACCGGTCTGGTTTTCGGAGTTTTCCGGCGTGCAGGCGATTCTGGATAACCTGTAACAGAAAATCACTGAACGGTGGTTTGGCATCAGATGCGTCTGACGTTCTAAAACAGTGAGGCAATTGCCCTGTGGACAGTCTGCCGGATTCGGAGTATACTGAATATCAGAACAGTTCATAACTGAGAAAAAACATGCAGTTACAGACTGAAATGAATATCAGACGGAGGAAGAATATCATGAGTACAAAAGCAGAATACGCAATTTCATTACATGACAAGGGGTATAACTGCGCCCAGGCAGTGGCCTGTACCTTCTGTAAAGAATTTGGGGTAGACGAGCAGGAGATGTTTCGGATTGCCGAAGGCTTTGGCCTTGGCATGGGCATGATGGAGATGTGCGGCGCCCTGTCCGGCATGATGATGGTGATCGGACTTGCGGGCAGCGTAGGAGATTTAAAGAAAGGCATGCCGACGAAGGGAAGCACCTACAAGCAGGTAAAGGAGCAGGTACAGAAATTCAAAGAAAAAAACGGTTCCTACCTGTGCCGCGAGTTAAAGGGTGTTGAGACCGGCAAGGTACTCTGCAGCTGTCCGCAGTGTATTATGGATGCAGTGGCACTGACCGAGGAATACTTAAAAGAACATCAGGCGGATAAATAAGGGGTATAAACGTGTTGGGGAAACAGACAGATCTGATTGAGGGGAATATCTCTAAGGCCCTTCTGGTTTTCGCCGTGCCGCTGCTGATCGGAAATCTTTTTCAGCAGCTTTATAATACGGCAGACTCTTATGTGGTTGGAAACTTTGTGGATACGAATGCGCTGGCGGCCGTCGGCGCATCGGCATCGGTCATCCAGATGCTGGTAGGCTTTTTCATGGGACTGTCGGTTGGTGCCGGTGTAGTCATTGCCCAGTATTTTGGCGCCGGCCAAAAAGAAAAGATGAGTCAGGCTGTGCACAGTGCATTGGCATTAACCGTGCTGCTGAGCGTCCTGTTTACCGTTGCCGGCATTGCGTTGACACGTCCGCTTCTGCGGGCCATTGGTGTACCGCAGGAGGTGCTGCCGCATTCTACCCTCTATCTGACCATTTACTTTGCCGGCATTACGTTCCTTCTGTTTTATAACATGGGCTCTGGCATTCTCAGAGCAATCGGAAATTCCAGGGATCCGTTGATCTATCTGGCAGTTGCCAGTGTTTTAAATGTGATCCTGGATGTGCTTCTGGTATGTGTGGCCCGTCTTGGCGTAGCTGGAGTTGCATTGGGAACCATGATCGCGCAGGCGGTCAGCGCTTATCTGGTCATGCGTCAGCTGATCCGGACCAGCGAGGCTTATCGCGTAGAGCTGAAGAAGATACGGTTTCACCGGGAGATGATAAGACAGATCCTTATGGTCGGACTTCCGGCGGCACTGCAGCAGAGCATTACGGCTTTTTCAAACGTTGTGGTGCAGTCATATATCAACAGCTTTGGAACGGCAGCCATTGCAGGCTACTCTACTACGATCCGGATCGATGGTTTTTTACAGCTTGTACTGCAGAGCTTTAACATGACGATCACCACCTTTGTCGGGCAGAATATCGGCGCACGAAAGACTGAGCGGGTAAAGCGGGGAATTTTTATTGCATGGCTCATGTGCTCTGTCATTATTGTGGCCGGAAGCGTCTGGATGAATCGGGAAGGTGCACTGCTTGTGAGTCTGTTTACTGACGATGCGGCAGTTGTTGCCAACGGCGCTGCAATGCTGAAGCTGTTTTCTTACGCGTACTGGAGTCTTCCGGTGGTCCAGATCTTAAGCGGTGCCCTGCGTGGGGCCGGAAAATCCAGCATTCCCATGTTCTTTATGCTTAGCTGCTTTGTTGTGATCCGGCAGATTTATCTGGCCATTACCGTACCAATGACGCACAATCTTCTTGTGGTGATCGCGGGATGGCCGCTGACCTGGGTGCTCTGCGCCTTTGGCATGACAATCTATTTCTTCCGCGTGGACTGGATGAGGGGCGCGGAAAAGCTGGTACAGGAGCATTGAGTTTCAGATATAATTTCATAAGTCTGGTATACAGAGTCCATTTCTCACAAAGACTAAGATGTGTTATCGAAAGCTTTCCTGCAAAGACAGTTGCAGGGGAACGTTTGAAAACACAGAAAAATGACAGAGACAGGTTTATGCGTGGCGCGTGAACCATGTTTCAGAACAGAAAGAGAGGGTCTTATGAGCAATGTGATCAAATCCAGAAAAGCCGCAGTCATTGGCTGCGGCTTTGTTGGTTCTGCAACAGCATTTACCCTGATGCAGAGCAAGCTGTTTTCCGAACTGGTGCTGCTGGATGTCAATACCGGCAAGGCGGACGGGGAAGCAAAAGACATTTCCCACGGCGTTCCCTTTGCGGCACCCATGAAGATATACGCGGGAGACTACGACGATGTGGCAGACGCAGCCATCATCATTGTGACGGCAGGGGCCAACCAGAAGCCGGATGAGACCAGACTGGATCTGGTGCACCGGAACGTGGAAATCTACAAGAGCATCATCCCGGAGATCGCCAGCCGGAACTTTGGTGGCATTTTGCTGATCGTGTCCAATCCGGTAGACATTTTAACGTATGTGGCATTGCGCTTAAGCGGACTGCCGGAAAACCGCGTCATCGGCTCCGGCACGGTTCTGGACACGGCCCGGATGAAATACGCCCTGGGGGAACATCTGCGGGTGGACAGCCGCAGCGTGCATTCCTACATTGTGGGAGAGCACGGTGACAGCGAGATCGCGGTGTTAAGCAGCACCAACATTTCCGGCATTCCGCTGGACACCTTCTGCGAGATGCGGGGCTACGACAACCCGAAAATGAAGCTGGACGAGATTGCGGAGTCCGTAAAAAACAGCGCCTACGATATCATCGCCAAAAAGCAGGCCACCTACTACGGCATCGCTATGTCTGTGCGGCGCATCTGTGCCTGCATCATCCGCAATGAGCGGTCCATTCTGCCGGTGTCCTCCATGATGCACGGCGAATACGGCATCCGCGACATCGCTCTGAGCATGCCCGCGGTGCTGGGCCTGGACGGCGTGGAAACCCATGTGCCGATCTCCCTGAACGAAGACGAAACGACCCGGCTGATCCAGTCGGCGGAGACGCTGAAGGGGATTGCGGAGGGGCTGGAGCTGTAGGAAATGAAACCACTGGTTTATTGCCGGATGGAACGGCGGGGACTACAATAGAAGGAACAGGACGATCCTGCTGCTGCCTGCATGATGCGGGATGGCAGCAGGATTTTTTGCGTGAGAAAATTCTGCTCTTTGCGATTGACAAACTCGAAACAAAAATGTACCATAAAATCATAAAACAGTCAAAATAAACCTGAAAAATGACTTAACCAAACTAAACTTTTGAAAAGGATGAACTTATGAGTGGAATCATTGTAGAAGAGCAGAGCTTTGCAAGCGTGTTAAAATCATTAATGAAAAAGTACCGGATTTCCGGTCAGAAAATTGCGGACCGTATCGGCAAGTCCCAGAAAACCGTGAGCCGCTATGCGAATGGCGAGGTTGTACCGAAGAAAAAAATACAGGAGCAGGTGCTTCAGGCAGTTTCGGAGATTGCCGGTTACTCTACGGAAGAGCTTGTTGCGGAAGGAAAGGAAATCAAAAGAGTCTGGGAACTGAAAACGGTAACGCTCGGAAGCGCACGCAGAGAGGCTTACAAGGAACGGCGTGAACAGGCAGAAAAATGGGCTGTTCGCGTCTTTGCCCTGCTGCCGGAAGAAAAGCAGAGGTTCATGCTGGATTTTTTTGATTTGTATGCAGAGCTGAAAATGTATGAAATGGAGATGGTAGATAACTTTAGACGTATTCCGGCAGAGAAAGAGCAGGTCATTATGGACGTAGCTTATTTTCTGGCAATGCGGAAAGATCAGGAGAAAAAGGATGCATTGGAGCAGTACCGGGCTTTAAAATACGGAGAGGTCTGCAATCGGATTTCACAGTACCAGTGGGAACCGGAAAGCCGGGATAAATATCTGGAAATTCCAGAACTGGAAGAAGAGACAGAACTGGAAAGCAAATTTGCCAGAAAACTGGCTGACAAAAGTCTGGAACTGGGCCAGATTCAGCGGCTTGGCATACGGCTGGTAGACATGATCAACTACAGAGTAGAAGACTGGCGATTTTTGAGTTATATCCAGGTTATATATGTCCAGGATGAAGGAACCAACTATACCCGAGATTATCAGATTGTGGGGGATGAAGTGTATATGTTAATGTGCTGGCTGGAGAAGCTGGCAGAGAAGCAGTATTTGAGTGGGTATGGGATATGCTGATGGGTGAAAGAAAAGTAAGAAAATAAAACGGAAGGAGTTAGTCAGGCAAATGCAGAGGGGATAGAGGTATCTGCCTGATTCTGTATACATATCGATGAATGAAAATGAGATAAATAAAATGGAAGTTGAGTTAAAAAAGTATTTGGATGAAAGAAAGATTGAGAATTATGCAGCGAAACGTAAGCGTATTGAAGAAGAAAAGTCAAGTAAAGAAGACTATGTAAAGATCATTGCGTATCAGACACTTATAGGAATGGACAGATATAATGAGGTAGTTAAACAAGTTAAAAATAATCTGGAAGATAACTATAGTGTAACTAGATGCTTTTGTGAATTGATACAAAATATTGATGATTGTGAATTTACAGAAAATGATGGCCACGCGATTGTTTCTATAGAATTTGATTATGAAAAGAAATGTATAAAATTGCATTATAATGAAAAGGGTTTTGAATACGAGGACGTGCGTGGAATATGTAGTTATGGTGGAAGTACAAAAAACGGAGTTGATGAAAATGGTAATGTTGAATTAAGAAAAATGAAAGAAATACCGAAGGGATGTTATAGCCTATATAAAACGGGTGAAAAAGGAGTAGGATTTAAGGCAATTTATAAGATTGCCAAGAAAGTTGAAATAAAGAGTAATGGATTTTATTTTGCTTTATCAGCAGATACACCGATGATGCCTGAATGGCTGGATGTTTCACCCGAGGATCAGCGAGAAGGAACATCAATTACTGTATATTTAAAAGATGAAATGGATATAAAAGAGTTAGAAAAAAATTTAAAAAAAGAGTATTTTTGTTTAAACGAAGACAATAGCATTGGAAATGTACTTGTTAATAATAATATATTATTTACTCGGAATATTAGAGAAATTACACTAAAGAACGAAGAAAAGGAATATATATTTGCAATTGAAAATGAAAACATCAGTCCGGTAGATGAGGATTGGAATTATTCAGATGAAGATTTACTTGACGGAGAAGGAATATTCTTCAATGGGAAAAAAATAAGCAGCGCAACGTATGAATTTGAATTTTGTGTATACGAAAAAGAAAATGATATAAAAAGAGAAAAACAAAGAATCAAATTGATAAAATATGTAAAAACAGTTAAGGTTTCTGCGCAGTTATGTAAAAAAAGATATAAGGCTGCAAAGGAGGCACAAACTAGAAATATTTCATTTATAACGGTGGCGGAAGATTCAGAAAAAAATTGTGAAAGTGGATGCTTTTATACAACACTGCCATTAGAAGAAAAAATAGAGATGCCATTTTCTGTTGATGCTCCATTTTGGCTCAATCAGGAACGTTCTAAGATTGATATGCCAGATAATGAAAACAAAATTTTTTGGAATATTGAAATTTTAAATAAAGTAAAAAATTGTTTTGCAGAATTTTTATTAGCATTGAAAACAAACGAAAAAAAGATTTGTCAGATTATCGGTTATACAAAGATTGGGAATAATTCGAAAATAGACAAAGAAAATTACCGAGAAAAGCTATGGGAGATAAAACCGGATATACAAATCTTTAAAACATATCAAAATGATGAAACCTATACATCTTATTCAGATGCATGTTTTTTGGAATCATATTTTTATGATATGCCGGAAGTGGACAAGATGGCTGATTTAATTGCTCCCGGTAAGGTGTTGGCATCGCAGGTTTATTGTGATTGTGACAAATTGCAATTTCAAAAGGTAAAAGATGCATGGGATAAGTGGAATGAATATGTAGAGAATGTGGAAAATAAAGAAGCTATTGTAAACTATTTAAAAGAAAAGGCTAATAAGTTTTTCAAAGCTTTACCGGAATTGAAAACTGATCGTAGTATTCTTTGTGATAAAAAGATTTTTTTGTGGGAAGATGAAATACGTAGCGAAAAGGACTTGCCGTTTTCTCCGGATGAATTATTGGTAGTTGGTGACGGGGAGAGAAGTACAGGTTGCATATATAATGTAAAAGAACTTATACCGCAATGGGATTTTGAAAAGCCTAATAAATTATTTATAACAAAGGCTGAAATGGCAGAGAAACTCGATGAGAGTATAAAGAAATATTCCGAAAAAAGCGAAGATGATATAAAAAACTATTATCAAGCCGTATTGAGTGGATGCAGAGGGTGGATGATAGGAGCTGGAGATCTTGAAAAGATTGGATTTTCTGAAGCTTACAAGTTTAAAATTGATGAAGATAAATATGCTCCTTTTTTACTCCCTTTAGAAAATCAACCAGATGATGAGGTGTGGAAATGCTTCAGAACGAAAGCAAAAAAAAAGGCAAAAAAAAAGGCAGATAAAAAGGCAGATAAAGAGGCAGATAAAGAGGAAGATAAAGAGGAAGATAAAGAGAAAGTAAGTAACTATATTGTTAAGAAATGGATTGCAAATCCGACGGCAGATCCCAATTTTGTGCAGCAACATCTGGATGGTGCGTTGCAGGCAATATTAGAATCAAATACGAATATGAAACAACAAGAATCTAAATTAGAAATAACCTGTTCTATAGAAGAAATCCTTCAGGCTATTGCTGATTATCTGAAAAAGTTTGATGAAGAAGCGCGCAATAAGAAGAAATTCGAGTGTTTCCAAAAAATAAATCATTTTTTGAAAATTAATGTAAAAAATGAAGGGGATAAATTATATAACAAGGACGATGTGAATATCCCAGATAATCGTTCGATTAAAGTTATAGTTGAATATTGTGATGAGAAAAAATTAAGTGAGGATTTAAAAAAGACCTATATAAAGGTACATTTTTCAGATGAAAACAAAAGGCATGGTTTCACTTATGCGATTATAAATGACAAAGTCTATTGCTTGCTGGAGAATTTAGATGAAAGTCTTAGTGATTATGTGGAGGATGCTATAGGTCAAAAAAAAGAGTTAGGAGCTAGATTAGCGTTTTATAGTAGATTAGGAAAACTTAATGAGTATATTGACAAAAATCCAGATGACAAAAAGAAAGAGTTTATTGAATTTCTGAAGGAATTACGAAAATTTCAGTGTGAGTCGGGTTTTGATGTAGATAATATTGCGGATCAGATAGTACACAGTAGTAATACCTGGTTAGAAATTCTTCAAAATATCAATGACGCAAGAAATGAAATAAAAAACGATCCTAACGATCCTATAGAAGTTAAGATAAATAAGAAAGAAGGGTTCATTGAACTTTGCTATAAGGAGAGAGGTTTTTCGTATAAAGATGTAAAGGGAATTACGGATCTGGGAAATACTGAGAAAGACGATAACGGAGAGGTAACTTTTACAGGAGAAAAAGGAATAGGTTTTAAAAGTGTATTTCAGTGGGCCAAAAACGTGGAAATACATAGTAATGGATTCCATTTTTCGATAGGAAAAAAAGGTGGTTTTAATAAAAATGATAAAAAGGATAAAAAGGATATAATAAAAACATGCACAATACCAGAATGGATAGATGAAAGCCCGGAAATATATTCTGATAAAACAATAATTAAATTATATCTGAAAAAAGAAGAGAACAGTGACAATAAAATAGATAAAATAATAGAAGAAATAAAAAAAGAAGACTCGTATATGTGTTTAGATAATTGCCAAAAAGTTATTTTGAAATTTGATGGCAACGAATCACCGGCAGAGTTTGATTTAGATAAGTTGAGAAAAGAACATTACTGTTATTCTGTTTCTCTTTATGAGATGATTGAAAACGAAAATAGTAGACGAGTTTGGATGAAAAAGAGAAAAAAATGGAAATGTAGAGAAGGAGAAAAGGAAGATGAGTATGAAAAAAGATTGGATGAAATAGCAAAAAAAATAGAAGTGCAGTATTATTTTGTTAAAAAAGAAGAATCTAAAGAAGATTGGAGAGATAAAACTAAAAAAATTAAATATTATGCTACATTACCATTACCCATTGATGACGATGAAGATATAAATTCAATCATTATTAATGCGCCGTTTGATATGGATATAGCAAGAAACATAAGAATCCCGTCTCCTTATAATAAAGATCTTGATGAGTTTATTAAGGAAAATTTTGCTGAAGCAATAAGAAACGCTTATAAGGTTGAAAATGGAAACAAAATAAAATTTTCAGATCTGGAAGGAGAAATATTATTTTATTTTAAAAATTGTACATATGCAGATGGCACCTCAATACGTAAGTCCATTCAGGAATTAAAATTGTTTACTTGTTGGGTAAAGCAAGATGAACGCTGGATCAAAGACAAGATGGCTTTAAATGATATTTTATACATTGGATGTCCCGAAATATATGATCTAATAGAAAAATTGGAGTCAGAATCATTTAAAGCCTCAATACCCAGAAAAGCTGAAGTGAAGTCTGAGGAGTTATTACCAAAATTACTTGATGGGATTATTGCCATGGCAGGAAAACCAGGCGCCATCTTAGTTAAAACAAAAAATATATACCACTACACAATTGAAGAAATAGAGCTAGACAGAAAAGATAATGAGGCTATATCTATATCATGCATTGGAAAATGGTTTGAAAATGTTTTGCAAGATTCTTACGAACTTCCGGAAACAGAGGATGATTCAGATTCGTTTGTTAAGTTTTTTAAGAATTTGTGGAAAAGTATATTTGAGAGTCTTCCGGAGGGAGAAGGAAAAAAGAATTGTCCTATTTATCCTTATATAATAGAAGAAGGAAAGAGAATGTTCTCGAAAATAGCGGACGTCGACTGGTATTATCACTTAGACAATAATGTTGTGAACTCAGCGGGATATTATAGGATTATTGATTTGTTATGGATTGATAAAAATTGCCTTAAAGGTTCAGAAACAGAAGAAGAAATAAAAATAAAAAAACGTGTAAGAGATTATTTATACGGAGCAGGAATGACAGAAATAATTAAAGAATTTGGTAAGAAGGTAATTATTGAACATTTGAAAAAGAAATTAGACAGTGTAGAAGCATATTCAGATTATTTTTGGGGAATTCTTAGAGAGATTTATGACTTACAGAAAGAGGGCTAGTAATTGGATGCTATGAAAATGTATTTTCTAGAAGACTTTGATTTGCAGGTGAAACAAATATTATTGAATAAAGGAATTGTCAAAGAAATAGAAAAGCCTGATAAATTCAAAGACGTTGAACGAAAGGATTTTGAAGAGTTTATTCAAGGAGATCAGAGCTATAAAATACCGACGGAGCTTATAGATTTAAAAGATGAATCAGAACTCAATGATGTTGCGGAAGACCTTCTTAGTAAGGAGGTAGAAGAAGATCAAGAGTTATGTAAATCATTAGATTATTTAACATACGAGCGCTTTTGGAGAAAGGAGAAAAGTGAACAAAAGGATAAAAGTCTCGAAGGAAAAAATATACCATTAAAATTGCTAAGCGGGGAATTTAAATATTCAAAAGGCATGATTTTTTATAGACAAAAATTTGATGCCAATCCTCCCGACGAAGAGATAAAAAAATTTTTTGTAGACGAAGAGTATTATGATAAAAATGATAAAATACCCGATAGCGATTATTTGCAGTTATGTGGAGGAAAAAGTTTTGAAGAGTTTCTCCAGCAAGATTCATTACAAGCTATAAATTCTTTTGCTCTTTTGCATTATGGATTTGAAAAAGTTGATGAAAATCGTTGGAAAATCTTGAAACGTATGGTAGAAATCTGTAATCAGGATATGAAGGAAACTTATATAGAAAAAATTATGGATTGTTTGGATCGTCTAAATGGAAGTGAACAAAATGTCAATGACCCATTGGAATTGAAATTGAAAGAAGGTGATCTTAAAAAGTATTCGGACATTATTAATAAGATATCAAAGGCAGCTGCATTGATTGTTTTGTGTGATGAACTCAGGACAAGTGATGGTTCTGAAAATGATGTTCTGAAAGAAGTACTGGATGATATTAAAGAAGAATTAAGACTTAAGGGTAATCTTGATAAGTACATTGAGAATACAGATTTTAAGATTGGAGAGATAAAAGAGCGTGACATTGGATATACAGTAATGAAAATGAATAAGGATAAAAAAGAGGTATATCTGTTTGGTATGCGTGATCCCAGAAGATATCGTGAATGTATAAAAAAATATCTGAGTGATTGTTTGGACATAACATTGGAAGAACGTCAATATACAATGACAACCTATGATGATACATGGTCTTGTAATGTGGAGGAGATAGAGGAGGATGAATATAAAAGGTTAAAGGAAAAATGGAATGAAGATAATTTTGCAGAGGAATGCTGGAATAGTAAAGGCATTGAAGAACGAAAAAAACTGCTGATGGAACCTTGTTATACAGGAGAAAAATTTCTTGCCGGATATGCGAGAACTTGTCCATTATGTAAAAGGTTAGTAATTACAGAACTTTCAACCATGAGAATAAAACGTGTTATAGATGAAAAAAGAAAAAAAGTATATCATTTTTTGTGTTGCAATTCCTGCGCGGATTTGTTTTATTATGCGCAGAAAGTAGAATTTATCAGCAATAATGACGATGTAACATTAAAATTTTATATTAAAGAAAAATATTTGGATAAGCCATATGAAATAAGATTTCAACCAAGTTTGATACATAGATATTTATTAGAAAAATGGGAAAAAGGAATTTCTACGAATGGAGTAAATGAAAATGTGTGATAAATCTGCCCCAAAAAAATTTCCACTTCCATATGCTTTACTGAATTGTCCAATCAGATTTAATCCTTTTCAATATGATGCGTATAGATGCTACTGGGAAGAAAATAAAAAAAATATTTTCATTACAGATGATGTTGGACTAGGTAAAACTATTGAGGTAGGCATTATTATTAAGGAAAAACTGGAAAGGGAATACGACAATTCTGCAAAAATTTTAATCATAGTGCCCAAGTTTTTGTGTATCCAGTGGAAGGAACAATTACAAAAATTATTTCATATTTCAGCTAAGATAGCAGAAAATGGTGAGCTTGATCGTGGCTGTTATCAGGTATATATATTACCATTATCTCAATTAAAGAAATGTTCTGAAAAATCTAATTCAAAATTTGAAATGATAATAGTTGACGAAGTACATTATTACAGAAACAGGGAATCAGCGAGGTATCGATACTTAAACGAATTATTAAGAAATAATAATGGTTGTCATAAGTTGTTTTTGTCAGCAACGCCGATTAATAACAGCTATGCGGATTGGGAAACTGAAATGGAACTGTTTGGTGAAACGCCTGTTGTTGTGCATAACAAAAAAGCAGAGGCATTTCCTGGTGGTGCAATAAGAAAAATAGAGAGTGTTTACTGTGATTTAAATGAAAAAGAACAGCAATTTTATGACACCACAGATTCGGTCCGTGATGACGAATTTGGCAAGACTGTGTATAGGCATATAGGTTCAAGCAGTTTATATGCTCTGCAGCAATGTTACAATAATAATGAAATTGAGTTTATGAATGGGTTAGAAGAAGATTTTGAAGAAATATGGGATGAGAATGAAGAATTGAAGTGTGATGATACGAAAATAGAGGAATTAGATGAGGAGGATGATAGTAAAGCGAAGAAGCTAGTGGAGAAAATAAGAAGGCTGGATCAGGATAAAATTATCGTGTTTGCACATTATCTGGAAACGTGTAAGCATCTTTGCGCATATTTATTTAAGCATTTGGGTGAAGAATATAAGCTGTTCTCCATTCCGGTTAAGATACCGGAAGAAGGCAGGGAGGATGAAAAAAAGTATGAAGAAAGATTGAGCACTTTGACTGAACAGGAAGGGGTGATAGAACGGTTTAAGAAAGCTTCAAAAGCAATTATGGTATGCAGTGATATGTTAAAGGAAGGAGTAAATCTTCAATGCGCAAAAGTCTTGATTAATTATGATCTTCCCTTTAATCCGGCAATACTGGAGCAGCGTATAGGCCGAATCGACAGAGTAGGTCAGCAGGATGAAATTTTTATTTATAATTTTATTGTGAATAAAACATATGATACTACTGTCTATTATCGTTTTATTCTTGGAAAACTTAAAATAGTGAAATACTACCAGGAAAAAGGGCTTGTCAGCAAAATGGAGATTTCAGAGGAAAATTCATCTGAAAATTCATTTAAGAACGCGGTAAAGAAAGCGCTGGAGAATTGTGAGAATAAAGATACTGAAAAGAAAAAGATAAAGGATGATTTGATTATATTTATTCTTGAGAATGAAAGTCAAAGCACGGACAGGAAAGTATGGAAGGAGCGTTTTAACGAACTTGAAAAGAAAGAAGCGGAAGATATTATAAAAGAAGTATGTGATCTGCTTGCTAAGAAAAATAAAGATATGGAAAAACGTGAGGATGAAGAAGCTTTCTGCAAGAAAAAAGAAGAATTCAGAGATACACATGAAGATGTTTTAGGTGCTATTGCAGTAGCATGTGGTAAGGAAGGAGAGAAAGAATATCATTACAAAATTCAAGTTGATAAGGAAAAAGTCAAAGAAATCTGGAAAAATGGCAGGAAAAGGACGAGCCTGGGACCTGTGATAGAAAATTATTCAAAATTGATAGAACAATTAAAAGATACACAAAATCTTTCAGGTTTGGATGAACTGGAGATTAAAGATTCTGTTGATGTTGGATATGAGTATTTGAATCCAGATGTTAATTTAGGAAAAACAGAAAAATTGCCAGAGTGGGATGATTATATTCAGAAGTATATTCCACTGGAAATCGTGAAAGAAATTATCAAAAGATGATGTGTGCGTTTATCGTGAGTATATATGTATACATTTGCTCTGCACAAACCACAAAATTGACAATCGCCCCATGAAAATGCTATAGTTAAAATCAAAAAGACACCAGTTGAAAGGCGGCAGAAATATGTGTGAATTTAACATCCAGGAATTAAATCTTGCCAATTACAGAAGATTTGAGAACGAGACGTTTACGTTAAATCCAAGAATGAATGTATTTGCAGGGAAAAACGGCTCTGGAAAAACCACTGTATTAGAGGCCGCGAATGTAATGCTGGGAGCGTATCTTGCAGCTTTTAAAACTTATGTGCCGTCCCGGTTTGTTTTTAACATCAAGACCGGAGATGTACGGTGGAAAGCACAGATTTCAGATGATAATACTATTCTTACAACCGGAATGGTTCCGCAGTATCCAAGTGGAGTTTCCTGTACGGCGCAATGGGATAAATCAGAAGAACCTATCAAATTTCAGAGGGTGGTGTTGAAAGAAGATGCCCGCACGAAATTTGGCGGTTCCAATCCCATGCAGCCGACTGTGGTAGAGTGGGAACGAAAGATTTCAGAGGCGGACCATTCCGATGAAGATGTGGTTCTTCCACTGGTTTTGTATCTGAGCAGTGCACGATTATGGAAAGATGGAAATAAAACGTCTGTGAAAAAGGGTGTTTTCAGCAGGACTGATGCGTATAGCCATTGTCTGGATGTGCAGCATGGACTGGATCTTGCATTCCGCTATATTCAGACATTAAAGACGGTTGCCATGGAAGAAAATGACGGAAAGCTGTTTCCGGCATATGAGGCCATTCAGCAGGCTGTCAATGAAGCATTCCGGGAGGAACTGAAGCCAGGAGAAGAAATTATATTTTCGACGAAGTTTGAGGAGGACATCATTGCGCTGAAAACTGAAGAAGGAACGGTTCTTCCATTTCAGATGCTGAGTGATGGATACCGGAATGTTATCAAGATTATGCTGGATATTGCCACAAGAATGTGCATTCTGAATCCTTATTTAAAAGAAAGGGCTTTGAAAGAAACACCGGGAATCGTCCTGATTGATGAAGTAGATTTGAGCCTGCATCCAACCTGGCAGAAACGGATTATCAGAATTTTAAAGGAACAGTTTCCAAAGATACAGTTTATCTGCGCGACCCATTCTCCGTTTATCATTCAGTCTCTGGAAGAAGGAGAACTGATCACGCTGGATCAGCCATTAGACAGCGAGTATTCCGGCGAAGGATTGGAAGATATAGCTGAGGAGATTATGGGAGTTGTTCTGCCGCAGTATAGTGAAAAGAAGCGGAAAATTTATGAAGCGGCCCGAAAGTATTTTGCCGCTCTGGAAGAAGCCCGGACACAGGAAGAAATTGACGAGCTTGGAAAAGAACTGGCCAGATTAGAAGCAGAATACAGTGAAAACCCTGCCTATATGGCATGGGTGCATCAGCAGTATATTGAGAAAGCGTGGAAAGCAAAGAAATGCGAGCAGTAGATAAAGGGGATTCACCTTATGAAAATATAAACAGGTATCAGGACGCGATCCCGTTTCAGCGGGAACGAATAGGTTTATATTATTCATATTGTGAAATGTCAATTAAACATGTGCCGGAGGTAGAACATAAGGTTTCAAAAGGCCTCGGAGGAGAATTGACGGAATGGGAAAATCTTCTTCTGAGTTGCAAGTATTGCAATACCAGAAAGAAGGACAAGGTAGCGCCACAGGATAAAAAATGGTATTTATGGCCGGATGAAGACAATACAGCCATTGCCTATACTTATAAAAATGGATATCCTATGGTCAATGAAACAGAACTGAAAGATCTTGATCCAACTGGAACTATTTATCAAAGGGCGGTTAATACATATGAGGCCGTTGGCTTAGGCAATAAGCCTGCCCGGGAAAATGGTGAGAAAGACAGAAGATTTTTGAATCGAAATGCTTCTTATCATAGGGCGCTGCAGTCCCTCACTCATTGGCAGCATATTAAAGATGCTCCGGACTTGTTTAAAGAGGATATGAAAAAACAAATCTTAATGACTGCTGCGGAGGATGGTTTCGTTTCGGTCTGGATGACAGCTTTTTCGGAAGAACCGGAAATTCTTAAAGCACTGATAGATTATTTCCCTGGAACAAGAAAAGAATGCTATGATTATGATGAATCAGGAAAAACTAAAAAAATAATACTCCCCTCCCCAAGAGGATGACATCACCTCCGCCGTGATGTCATCCTCTTTTTTCAACCACCGGTTTAATCAAAATTCTCAAAACCCCATTGACATTTCCACATCTACGTTCTAAAATAGAGTCTAAGAAAGATGAAAATAGACATAATATTAGACATATCAAACTGCAAAAATTAAATGTCTAAATCAACGAAAACAATATAAAACCACAAAAATAAGTCTAAAACAACAATTTTAACCAATAAACCAACGAGAAACCACAGAAAAAATGTCTAACCACACAAAAGGAGGACGCTAAATATGCAAATGTCTAACTACAAAAATCCCCATGCCATGTCCGGCGCGGGTATGGATAATCAGGATGCCCTTTCCCTGGCGGTGAGGTTATATGGGCATTTCCTTCACAACCTGGTCGAGGAGGGTTTTGAGGGTGTGGAGAATGCGGTCCGCATTCCGAAACGGAAAGGAGTGTCTGCCTGGGAAAAAGGCTGTGAGCAGGAGGAGTTTTCTGAGCGTTGTCTGGAACTGATCAGCAGAGAGAAGCTGTTTCTCACCAGAGACGGAAAGAAATGCCTGAACGATGACCGGGTCTGCATTGTGGTGGGGGAGACGGCGGAGGAGAGAGAAGTCACGAAGAAGCTTCTGGCTTCCGTGGATCTGTTTCTCCCGGCGGTGGATCAGACAGACTGGGAAGAGGTGTTTTCCGGCTATCCGGTTCCGGAGGAGAAGCAGATCAGCCTGGCTTACCTGCTGGAGCATGCCCAGGAGATTCTGGATTACCTGATAGAGCAGGATCCGGGAACGGAGCACACGGTCTGGATTTATGAGTTGTACAAGGCGGCCATGAAGAACAGGAAGCTGGCGGATCAGATCATGGCGGGCAATGTGGCCATTTTTGTAAACCAGGTTGACCCGCCTGTTCTGAAACGGATCACGGAGGTGAAAAAGGACCCGGATATTCCGGAATGTCTGAAGGATATATCCGAGGCCATGGACCGGCTGGATTTCGGTCAGGAAAAATTAGCATTGCGTTCCGTTTTGCTTTCGCCATTGTTTCGCATGGTGGAAGGGGATCAGCCCGGGACTTTTGAAATGGACCGGCTGGTCCACGCCATCGGGGATCCTCCACTTTATCTTTTAGATGACGAGGAAGAGGAAGTTGAGGCAGAGGAAGAATTTCTGCAGACCCGCAACCAGATCTGGGGGCTTCTTCTGGCCTGTGGACCGGATCAGAAGATAAAAAAACTGGCAGAAGAGGGAATGAACCTGGAAATCCCGATCGAACTGAAACGGATCGAGGATGAACGGTTCCCGAAATCTATGTGGGAGAAAACATACGCGGGAGTTTTGTGCTGTATGATGGAGCGCGTTCGGGATTGTGGATGTATGGAGCGGCTTTCCGCCATGCTGGAGATGGATGAACTGCGGACGTTCCAGTGGCTTGGGCATCTCTATAGTGTGAGCAGGGAGTATTTTCCAATGAAAATCCTGATGACCCAGGCCATTTTTCCGAACTGTGCGGGGAAATGCATCGCGGCGGAGGATGCAATCCTGGGGTATTTGAACGATGAACTGGTACAGATCAGGGATGGCCTCGGGATAGATACTTCGTATCCCAATATGGAATCAAAACGGCTGCATATGCGGGTAGAGTCTGCGCTTTATGACTGGCCGATACGCCGGATAGACAACTATGAAGTAGCAAGACAGATCAGTTACGGCCTGAACCGTATGTTTGCCTCGAAACCCCTTTCAGAACAGAGCGAAGAGGTTCAGGAGGCCTGCAGACGGCTGTATGGCTGGCTTGAAACGAACAGAACGTGCAGAGCGCGCACGAATTATTTCCCTGAATTTCGGAGTGAGGCAGATTGCGCGAAGCTGTTGACCGTGAAATCGGTCGCCAGAATGAATGAGGACGCGAACCGGCTGCGTGAACTTGTCGAAACAGCGGGTGTTGATTCCGCGGATGAGCTGCTGGACCTTGTAGTTTGTGGAACGAAATTCAAAAGCGGGCATGCCTTTGGGATCAAAAGCGGGCTCGGCTATGATTTCGAAAAAGATGTGGATTTTGAAGGGGATGAATTCATTCAAAAGCTTTCGCAGGATGAAAAAGACCGGGTCATTGGTGAGGTCAGAAAAGCGGGAGAAGATTATGTCTTCGAATGGCTGGTCGGGCAGTTCCGGAAAAAAGGCTATAAAACCCAAATTAAGGATCACGATTTTTGCTACATGGCAACAAAAAACAACCGGTATATGGTGGAGATAAAATCAGGAAATATGAGCCATGGAGACGACAGCTATGATATGGATGTTCTGTGCACACATATGGATGGCGGCGTGGATACGTATGATGAGAATCGTGAATACAAAATCAAGGTGAGCACTTCGGGCAGTCAGTATAAAAAGGTATTTCGCCTGTTTGACAAAGAGCTGTGCGAAATTGCGCGCTGTGGAGAACATTACCATCTGGTCAAGGTGATCTGCAACCCGGAGACAATGGAGGTGGAGAGCATCCGCGATTACGCGAATCCGTTGAGATATCTGGGAGAACGTCTGAAAAACAAAGAAAACGGCTATTTGTGGGTGGAAAGTTAAATTTCCCGTGAAAAGATATTCAGGGAAAATCAGCAGAACCCTGCTGTGTGAAATGATAGGAGAAGATGTGCTTATCATGTCATATTATAGGTCGAAAAAATATGGTAAAGAGACAATGAAATAACCAAAATCCATAGACCAGAGAGAACAGATTAACTATAATAAAAGTATAAGCATGAGCTGCAGACACTCAGGAAACGGAGCATTTACATACATGAAAGGCAACGGAACATGGAAAGAATAAGCTGGTTTATTGAAGATTTACGAGATGAACAGGAAAAACAGGGGATCATACCTGCGCCATATACGATCCGCAATCGTGTGGAAGGCACGATGGATAAGCTGGAATATGACATAGCCAGGCTGCGTTACGGAGCGGCTTATCACAGCGGCGAATTTAATATTGACAGAATTAGTCCGGATGTGTGGGATGACATGAAAATGGCAGAAAGTGACATGCTACTGATTTTTGCGGATATTATGTGGGATGTGCAGTGGCTTGTTCGTTTTTTTGGAATCTCAAAGGGAAAGAACATCAAAGGACCGGATGATTTTGATTATGATGTGTCACCGGAGCAAAAGAGTATTATTCTCATGAGTTTTTCTGAGAAAAGAATTCGGAAGGCGGCGTCATTACTTCGTATGCCCAATTATACCAGTGATCTGTTATGCCCGGTGATTATGGATTATAATGTGGACTTCCCCGATATGATGGGACTGTTTAAGAAATGTTTCGGGGAATTGTGGAAGGCTGGACTGGAGGATATTCCGGGAAGTATTTCTGCACAGTACTATAAAAAGCTGCCGGAGGACTACTATGTGCTTCCTTATGGAATGCGTGATACGCTGAAAAAGCGCCGTGAGATTATGAAAAAGATAGAAGCATTTTTAGATTCCATTCCAAGAAAAAATTTACAGCCCAGAGGCAAGGAGAATGCATGGTTTACCGTAGTTTGTTATGGAAGCTTTCTGACGAGTCGATATCAGGAAACTTCGGACATTGATCTGCTGATTATTGCGGATAGTTTTACAACAGAATTAGCTGTACAGAGCCGTCTGGCTCAGTTCCTGGAAAAAGAAGGACTGTTTCATGAACTTCCAGTGACCAGACTGGAACATACAAGTCCATTTGCATTACAGGCTCTTTTGACAAGTACCTGGTTGTATGAAGATGAAGTCCCGAATCGGCTTTGTTTTGGGGAGTGGGTAAAAAGGCTGGTAGACCGCTGGGGATATGATCCCATGGATAAGCTGCGGCAGGAGCAGCGGGAAAAGACCAGAATATTAAAGGAAAAAACCAGAAATCTGATGGAGCCGGATATGCAGGAAGCTGTTTAATATGTAGAATAAAAATTATACGGTCATTTATGGGAGAAAAGGTAACATTTCTGTGCTAAGGAGGCGTACAAAGATGGCAGAAAAGATTTTGAAATGGTTTCTGAAAAAAGCAACAGCAATGGGATGCGAAACAGAGAAAGGAATGGAACAGGTTGCTGTAAGATGCAGGCTTACGGATACAAGGCTGGAGCTTTCTCATAATGGGAGAGGGTTCCGGCTGGAAGAACTGCTCGATCTGCTCTATGATATGAGAGCAGTTTGGCAGACATCGCCGTTTTATGGAAGTGGTATTACCATTTCTTCTTATCTGGAAGAGGGTGGTCTGTATAAACGTTTTTCCATGAATGCGGAGGGCCTGGAAACTGGCCGGGAAGAAGGTATTTTCATGTTTTTGGAAAAGGCAAAAAGGGAAGTGCTGGAGGCAGTCGCGGAAGAAAAACCGGAGGAGGCATTTGATGATTCTGCTTTCCATACGGAAATCCGTCTTGAATTGGGATCGGAAAATTATTACAAACAGGCGAAAGCACTGTGTGAAGTGTTAAGATATCAGGTACCCTTTGTACTCTTAACGATGCCTCAGATTCAGTTTGTGGAAATGGTATGGGATACCTTTGAACGGAAGGAGAGTATGGTCTGTAAGCGTGGAACCGTACAAGAACGAAAAAACGGCCTGAAGGAGATGGATGTTTTTCAGGGGGAAAGCAGCAGAACTCTGCTGTATGAAACGGTAGGAGAAGATAAAAACCGTATTGTTGTGGCCTGTGAACTAGCAGACAACAGAATATTGCCCATGCAGAGTGCCATGTTCGGAGAAATTCTATTTCCTGTGCTGGTGGAACGGTTAGACGGAATCTGGAGCAAGCAGGGAAGTCTCTGTTGACAGTTCAGCATAAAAAACATACTATGCAATAAGGATAAAAAAGAGACATACAAAAGCGACACGCAAAAGCGAGAAGGAAATCAGCTGTTTATGGATAACGAATTTGGTAAAAAACTGAAAAACATGATGAGAAGCAACAAAGTAGGCAGACCGGCTGTAGCAGGAAAGCTCGGTGTAACTGCGCGCACGGTAAGCAGATATGTTACCGGGGAAACGGTTCCAGATACAGAGCAGCAGGAAAAGATTTTGCATTTGGTGAAAGAACTGATCAGAGAACAGAGAATAGCAGAATATGAGCGTACAAAGGTGAAGAGAAGTATCCCGGAAATGATAGAAATAGCCGGGAAAATTGTAAAAGAGAGTTATTCTCAGGCTGTCTGCAGATTATTTGCCGGACTGGATCCGAAGAAACAGGATCTTTTGCTGGATTATTTTCATGTTTTTTATACAATAAAACCGCATGAGCAGGAAATTCTCTCTAAGTTTCGGTATGTTCCCGTGGATAAACAGAATTTGATTCTGGACAGTCTGAGGGACAGTTTTGCTAATCGTTATGAAGAAGCTATGAAAGATCCGGAAGCCTGCAAGGTTTTTTCGGAGCGGATGGCTCTGTTTTCCGCATTAAAAAATAAGTGGGGCGCATGGATTACAAAGGGAACGATTTCTTTTGATGATTGCCCGAAAAGATATGAGGAGACGGAACAGATTGCGGCTCTTAAAGGAAAAATGCAGGATCATATACTCACAGAATATCTAAGACTGCATCTGATTCAGTATCTGGAATTCGACGAGAATGACTGGCAGCTTCTGTTGCTGTTAAGCATTCTGTCTGTAGATGACCAGAGGGAACATATGATTGAAAAGAGCCAGTTATACAGCGGGCAAAAGTATGTGTATCTTTCAGAAGAACTGAAACATTATATAAAAGAATCAAACCGGACCGTGGGAAGAAGAGTGCGGATGCTTTCTGATTATCTGGATGAATGGGCTGGATGGCGTTTTGTCTGGGATACGACAGATATTTATCTGCGGGAAAAGATGCAGTATGCCCTGGATCTGTACAATTGGGATGAAGAAGAGAAAAGCAAGCGCAGCAGGCCGTTGTATGAGATTGCTGAGCGCGTAATGGTCCGCTCTTGCGCATTGGGGGAGTACACTGCTTTTTACAAAGTGAAGAGAAAAATATCTCCGGAAAGGATCGTGGAGGTATACATTACCATTGATGGAAAGGGAGAAATGCTGAGAGACAAAACAGATATGTTCGGAATCACCAGTTTATAAAAGTACGGAAAGAGAAAATCGTTCGTGGTATGGTTTTCTCTTTTTTTATCTTGAGATGTCACATTTTATGCTAACAAAATATTGAAAGAGACATTGAAATAACCAAAAACTATAGACCGGGAGTATTGGGTCCAGTATAATAAAAGTAAAGGAGCTGAAGAAAGATGACAGAAGTAAAGTACGTGAAACCTTATGTTTTCTATGTTGCACACCGCAGGACGTTCCTGCAGCGCTTTTGGCACAGCCGCTTCGTGAACCGTCTGCGCTGGATGAGCCACGGTCATTCAGACTGTTATTCTACGCGGGTTCCGCGCTGGGTCAGGGCAGACATTTCGCAGGCATCGATGACATTTGCGGTGAAGCGTGAACTGCCGACCCGCTACAATCTGGAGGGGGCCGGGGAGCCGTGTGGGGACGGGCCTCATGGACTGCATGGGTTTGACTACGTGGTCTGCAGCTCCAGACAGCGGGAACCGGAGTGGAGGCAGAGAGAACTTGCCATCTGGTATCAGACAGAAAAGCCCTGCTGGAACATCAGCAATGAGTACGATATGAAGCGCGTGCTGGAGCGCATTGCGGACAAATATAAAGCAAAAGTCGTTGTAATGCAGGGCGAAAGCTACGAGAAGAATGGGAAGCCGCGGTTTATTCCGACGAAGCTTGTGGTAAATAAAAAGACCATGGATATTGCAGAGGCAAAAGCATTTATCCGTGGCCAGGAGTGGAGAAACTCTTACTGGAAGAGGAAAGAGAGGGTGCGGATATGATTGAGTGCGTGCATGTCCTTGGATGGCAGTGCGTGGCGAACAAGGGTGAGTTTCAGGTGGGCGACAAGTGCGTCTACATGGAGGTGGATTCTTTTCTCCCGGTGTGTGACGAGTTTGAGTTTCTGCGGGACACCAGCTTCAAACAGGATGAGGTGCTTGGCGCCGGTTTCCGGTTGAAAACCAGAAAATTCAGAGGCCAGATTTCCCAGGGCCTGGTGCAGCCGCTGTCCATTTTGCCGGATGGAGAGTATCAGGTCGGTGACGATGTGACAGAAATCCTTGGCATCAGAAAATGGGAAGTGGGCGAGACGGTGCTGACCAATGGCACGGTGCTCCATAGATTCCCTGGTGACATTCCGAAGACGAATGAGCTGAGAGTGCAGTCATACCCGGAGCTGATCGACGAATGTTATAGTCACCGGGAAGATAATACAGAGATAGATGATGAACGTATCGAATATAAAATCAAGATCAGCACCTCCGGAAGCCGGTATAAAAATGTTGTGCGCCTGTTTGACGCTGAAATGCGTCATTCCGGAGAGCATTACCACCTGCTCAAACTGATCTGCAATCCTGAGACAATGGAAATAGAAAGCATTCACGATTATGCGGATCCCTTAAGATCTCTTGGAAACAGTAAAAATAACAAAACTGGTTACTTACGGGAGGAAAAGTAAAATATGCAGAATTTAAAGGAGGTCATCGAAAATCTGAAAGCGGAGCAGAAAAAGCAGGGAATCGCACCGGCTGGATTTTCCATCCGTGAGCGGGTGGAAGGGAGACTGGAAGAGCTGGAAAACGAAGTGGAACAGCTGCGTTACGAATCGGCCTGCTTCACGATCCGTTCCAAAGAGAACGAAAGCAGTGACTGCCAGATGCTGAGCTGGGAGGAGAAAAAGAACCTGCTTCTGCTGTATTTTTATAACATTCTGGTTACAGTCCAGTGGCTGGTACATATCTATGCGACGCTGAAAGGGACAGACATAGACGAGGAAAAGTCTTTCCGGATGCCTGTGGGGGAAGAAGAAGGGGCAATTGTCACCATAAGCTTTGATGAGGAACGGGTGATAAGCGCTATCGGCGCGGAAACAGGACACAATAAGGTCCGGGATGGTTTTTGCCCGCTGCTCATGGAGGCAAAGAAAAATTTCCCGGATATAGCGGGGGCCATGCGTAGCTGCTTTGACGCGTTATGGGAAGATGGACTGGGAGAAAATTCCGGTATTGTTTCCAAACGGTATTACCAGGCATTGCCGGAAGACTGCCGGATCCTTCCTTATAAAGAGCGGGATACCCTGGAAAAGCGCCGGGCAATCATGGACAGGATCCGGGCATTTCTGGATACGCTTCCGAAGGAGCACTGGTTTACTGTATTTTGTTACGGCAGTTTTCTCACGGAGGAGTATCAGGAGACCTCGGATATTGACCTGCTGGTCTGCGGGGAGGATGCGCGGACCACGCTGCAGGTGAGAGACAGCCTGGTGGAATTCCTGAGAAAAGAAGGACTTTTTCATGAAGTTTCGATCGCCGGACTGGAGAATATGGGAGCGTTTCCGCTTCAGGTGCTTCTCACGACAACCTGGATGTACCGGGAGGAGGCGCCGGAGGCTGTTTCTGACTGGATCAGCAGTCTGGTGGAGTGCTGGGGTCTGAATCCGGTTGAAAAACTGCAGCAGGAGCAGCGGGAAGAAACGCGGAGAATGAAGGCAAAGAGAATCAGGCTGACGGAGCAGGCAGACGCGGCGGGACTGGATTTTATCGTAACAGACCGTTTCTTTTATGATGATTTTACCGATGAGCACTCCTACAGCGTAGAGCAGGATTTCCTGCGGATCTTAAATAATAATCTCAAAGCATTTGCTGGTGTTACGGATGGTGATGACGCGTTTTGGGATGAAAAATCCCTGGATTTTCTGAAAACATTTGCCGGTGCACAGCGGAAGGGCGATTACGGACTTGTGACGCCCCAGGGGGAAATGCCGATGTTCTGTCTGCCCATTGACTGTAAGCTGGGCCTTACCTTTTTGCACTGGAATCAGCGGGAATACCAGTGCCGACGTTTTTATCTGAAAACAGTCGGAATTGATGTGTGGAAATGGCTTTCCGAAAATATAAGAGAAACGGTATACATCAGAAGACAGGATCTGGGACCGGAACTGCTGGAGATAGAGAATTTCACGATTACGGATGGAATTGAAACGTATGGGAGCTATGAGGAAAATCTTTCGGAGATTCTTCAGAAGTGGAAAAAAGCCGGATGGAAGATGACAAAGAACCAGGAAAATTATTCCCATGAGTTCGTATGGAAAAATGACATGCGGGATGCTTATGTCAGCTTCCCGGTGCAGGAAGAGGTTCCGATCGCGGAGTTTGCGGGCAGATTTTCGGATGCAGAGATCTATTTGGGACTGATCCTGCTGGACTTTGAGGATTATACGGTGGTCAATTCCTGTCCGTACATCCTGGATGACAGAAATTACCGTCCAGATTATCCGCTCTATATTTGCGGGAGCAATGCGGCAGGAACTGAGTTTCTGGAGAGACGGAGCGGAGGACATTCGTCATTTTTAGAGATTCTGTATCTTGAGGTTATGACGGGTATGCAGTACGGTCCGGGACGGCTTTTTAGTGGACGGTATCGTGACCGGTATGATTCCTGGTTTGTCCTGGTGGTGGACGATGCCCCCAAAGATGGCAAAGGATACGAGGCGTCAGACTATACAGAGCGGGTCTTGTACGGAATTGAGGTTAACAAGAAGGAAAAGAAGATCCTGATCGAACAGAGCGAGCAGGCGGTACAACGGTTCCATGAACTGTACAATCAGGCGAAGGCCGGAGTCGTTGTCAGACAGGGGGACTAATATGCTGAGAGTGATATTGCTGGATGAAGCGTTTTATGGGAAGGAAACGGTTTTTCTGACAAAAACCATGGAAGTGGAACGGGAGTTTCTGCGGATATTCAGCCGGGACAGGAACGCGTTCCGGGACGCGGACTGCCTGGCGCTGATGCAGGACATTGATTCCGCAAAAAGACAGGGCGATTACGGGGTGGTGACTCCGTTTGGGGAAAGCAGCATCAGCTGCCTGTCAACCGGCTGCAAGTTTGGCCTGATCGTCCTGTATTATGAAAAGAAGGGCCCGGCAAAGCTGATCACGGAATTTGGCGCGGCCGGAGACAATGTGTGGGAGTGGCTGATCCGCCAGGACAGAGGGTATCAGGTATTCATGTGTGTGGAGACGGTATATCCGGGAATGACTGGCTGGAAAAATGTCGAGTTTGTCTATAAAGACCAGGTATATCAGGGGGCAATGGGTGAAGTTTACAGTTTTGCCAGCCATGCGCGGTGGGATTCTTACGACATGACAAAAGAACGGGAAAAACTGGCCTATGAACAGGCGAAAAAGGATCAGCCGTTCATGGTGTACTGTCCGTTAAAAACAGAACAGAAGTTTGAGGATTTTATCCTGCATTTCAAGGGTGGAGACCGCCAGCTGGAATGTGAGCTTCGCGGGGAACCTTTGAAGGAGTATACTGTCGTGAATCAATGCAGGTATCTCCCGGATGCGTTTGAACACAGGAGAATTCCGCTGTATATCTGCAGTACCGATGTCGGGAGGGTGACGTACCGGCAGATCAACAGTGTGAAATATCCCACGTTTGAGGAACTTCTCGATGATGTTTTAAGTGGATCGTCGTCGGATTCCTGGTTTGCGCTGGCAGTAAATCATGACGAATCCTGTGAAGTGATGGAGTATCCGGAAATTACCCTTTTTGGAATTGAGGTAAATACGGGCGAAAAGAAGATTACGATTTATGAGCCAAAACAGGCGGTGGAGATGTTCCATGCGCTGATGGCTGTGGCAGAGGAGGAAGAAGAATAACATGGCAAGAGAAGATAACATTCGGGTGTTTGAGGATACGGAGGCGTGGTGCCGCACGAACAGAAAAATCGCGGAGAGCCTGAAAGCATCCCAGGCAGCCCAGGAGCTGATCCTGGAAACGGATGCGCTGCCGGATCTGGATAAAAACCGGTATGAGAAACCGGCCAAGGTTGTGGTTTCCAAAAAACGGACCCTGGAGGCGGCGCGGGGGTATGCAGGCCAGAAGGTAGCGGTCCACAATTTCGCGTCCGCCACCAATCCGGGTGGCGGTGTCACCACGGGAGCGGGCGCCCAGGAGGAATGCATCTGCCGCTGCTCCACCCTGTATTTCTGCCTGAAAACCCAGGAGATGCAGAATCGTTTTTATACCCCGCACCGCCAGGCGCAGAATCCGATTCATAACGATGACATCATCTACACGCCGGAGGTGCTGGTGTTTAAGACCGATACCGCCGTGCCGCGGCGCATGGATGAAGCGGAGTGGTATGCGGTGGATGTCATCACCTGCGCTGCACCGAACCTGCGGGCGAAGCCCAGCAACCGCTACAACTCCGGGGATGGAAACCGCGCGGTTTCCGTGAAAAGCAGGGAACTGATGGCTATCCACGACAAACGCCTGCGACGGATGCTGGACACAGCACTGGCAAAAGGAGCGGAAACGGTGATCTTGGGCGCCTTTGGATGCGGTGCCTTCGAAAACAATCCCGAAGTCGTGGCCATGGCAGCAAAGAATGTGCTGAAAGATTACCTCCACGCCTTTTGCAACCTGGAATTTGCCGTATACTGCACCCCGCGGGACGAAAACAATTATCGGGTATTTGAGCGGGTGCTGCGGGGGTATTGCAAAGCATAGAAAAGCTGGAGGAAAATTGGAACATGGGAATTTACGCAAAGATTTTACAGGACAGTATTACCGGAATTTACCGCACCAATGCGGCCAATAAGATTTTGCAGTTTATCAACCGGATCCGCAATGAGTCCGATGTGAACCAGGCGCGGCGGTTTCTGATTGAGCTGATGCAGAATGCCAGGGATCTGGCTTACAAAAAGCCGGATGGGACACCAGAGCCGGTATCCATCCGCATTCGTCTGTCGGACACAGAACTGGAATTTTCCCACAACGGAAAGGTATTCAGCGTGAAGGACATTCTTTCTATCATTTATCAGGTATCCTCAAAGAAGCCGGGTGAGGGCATTGGCCAGTTTGGAACGGGCTTTATGTCTACCTATCAGCTTAGTGAACGAGTAGAGTTAACGTCGTACCTGAAAAATGATGACAATCCGTATCTGCCCTTTACCGTCTGTCTGGACCGGAGTGGTCTGAATAAAGAAGAAATTCTGGATGCCATTGAGCGGGCCATGGCACAGCTTATGGCGGCAGATCAGGCAGAGGGGATCCCGGACGAGGAGTTTGATCTGACCGGCTACAATACCAGCTTTCTGTATCATCTCGATCAGGAACGCAGCCGGGAGATTGCCCGGATCGGCATGGAGGACCTGGATCACACGATTTTGTATACGCTGTTATTTTCCCCGCAGATCCGGGCAGTGGAGCTGATTTATGAGACGGATTTCTGCAGGGAACGGATTGTTTACACCAACGGAACCCCGGTGGAACTGGGAAATGGATTGTACAGCATGGAATTTTTGCAGGGGGATCGCACGCGTCATCTGGTGTATCAGTCTGCGGGAGAGGGCGCGGAGCGGATCACGGTGGCCTGTGAGTACAGCGACGGACAGATTCTTCCTATAGGGGAACAGACTCCGAAACTCTACATTGACTTTCCGCTGATCGGGGCAGAACAGTTCCCGTTTCCGACAGTAATCAACTGCCGGGCTCTGTGTCCCAACGAACCGCGCAGCGGCATCAGCCTGGTGGATAATCCTAATTCCCACGATGCCCTGCGCAATAAGGAACTCATGAAACAGGCGGTGGTTCTGTACGGGCAGTTTTTACACAATCTGGTGGAGCAGGATTTTGGCAGTCTGCAGAATGCGGTGGCCATGCCGGTCTGCCCGGAGAATAAAGAGTGGTCGGCACAGTGGGTGCGCGCACGGCTCTACAATGGCTGTCTTGGCTGTATGAAACGGGAACCCATTTTCCCGACCAGGATTGGAAAACGCAGCCTTGCGGAGGGAAAACTCTGCCTGATCCGGGAGCGGAATGAGGAGCAGCGAAAGGCCGTGCAGGAGCTGGCAGAGCCATTTAAGGATCTGCTGGTTCCGGTGGATGATACGGACTGGGATCTGGCTCTGGTTGGATATGAACTTGAGAAGGATAAATGGATCAACCTGGAGCGGCTTTTGCAGAATGCGGAGCACAATGCGAAGTATCGCCTGGATACCGCGCGGCAGGATGTGCTTTCCTGGGTGGGGCGGCTGTACCGTGCGGCCATGGAGGCACCGGTTCTGGCAAATGAGATCATGGCGGGAACGCATCCTGTGTTTCTGGATCAGGAATATGGGCGTTCGGAGCAGTTTACCCTGAAACGCTTTTTTGAGGTGAAGGTGGATCCGGATATTCCGGAATGTCTGAAGGATGCGTCTGACTGTGTGGAGATACTTTGTCAGGAGGAGGACCGGCTTCATATCCGTTCATGCCTTCTGCACCCGGATTTCCCGGTCCTTCCGGGAAAACAGCCGGAAGATTACGAGATCGGGCGGTTGGTAGCTTATCTTACCGGCCATGCAAATGTTCAGAACACGCGCCTGCTTGATACAAAAACATTCAGTAAATACCGGGAAAATTTCTGGAAGATCATGATTGCCTGCGGGCCGGATGAGAACCTGAAACGGATTATGGAGGCCTGCTGGAAAACCGATCTTTCCATACTTGCAGAGCCGGTGAAGGATTCACGCTTTTCTGATTCTATATGGAGGGGCGTGTATTGTGCGGTGCTCTGGAGACTGAGTGACTGGATCAGCAGATGTGCTACACTGGATGCGCTGCGCGGCGGTCTTGGGCTGGGGGAAGGTGCGGTGCTGGAATGGTTAAATGTTTTTTACCGGGCAGCAGTAGATTATCTGCCTTTGTATAAGCTGAAGGAGCGGGAACTTGTTTTGAATCAGGCAGGAATTTTCTGCAGGGCAATGAATCTTCAGGAAGATCAGGTGGATGGGGAACTCCGGGCTCTTGCCGGGGTATTATACAGAAAGAAGCATGAGACAGAACTGGAACAGGAATTGGTGGACCGCCGGGTCTGCCTGCCGCGCTGGGAAATGTATGTCATGCGGGATAAAAATGCCGCGAATATCATCAACGAAGCGGTTCAGAAGCTTCTGTCAGAGAAGAGTCTTTCCCTGGCGGAGCCGCAGTACCAGGATGCCTGCAGCCGTCTGCTTGGCTGGATTGGGGAACATGAGAACGAGGTGAAAGAACTGTTCCCGTCCTACTGCACGGAAGAAGACCGGATGAAGCTTCTCACGACCAGAGCGGCGGTTCAGATGAACCGCAAGGTGAAGGAATTCCAGACACTGCTGAAGGATACAGGCGTGGAGTCGCTGGAACAGTTAAAGAAGCTGATCCAGGATGCGGAAACGCATTCCAGCGAAGCGAAGCAGGAATTGTTTTATGGGGAAGATCAGGATGTGGATTTTGACGCGGAAGAGTTTGACGGAGATCTTTCCAATGAGGAATTTTCGCAAAAGCTCCGTGAGATCGGTCAGGCCGGAGAACAGTATTTCAACCAGAAGTTGATTGACGGGTTCCGGCAGCAGGGATATGATGTGATCAGAGAAGAGGAGCACTGCTGTCAGCTGTCCGCGGCAGATGGGCGCACGGCAGAGATCTACCAGCCCGACAGCACCGATTACCACCAGGCCGGATGGGATATCCGGGTACGCACGACACAGCCGGAGAAAGAAGAACAGCCTGCCGCGGAGCGCGTGGATTTTTATGAGGTGAAAACCAGTACCGTGCGCAGCCAGTACCGGCGTTATCTGCGGATTTCCAATGAGCAGATGGTGAATGCAGCCGCGCTGGGAGAGCATTACCATCTGGTGAAGGTCATCTGTGATCCGGCCAGCCTGGAGGCGGTGGAACACCGCTGTTACGATAACCTGCTGCAGTATCTCGGCAACCGGACGCTGCAGAATGTGGAGAAGGGCTACCTCTGGAAAGAAACAAGGGAGTGAGCGTTGTGAGAACCATCGTGATCGGAGACATCCACGGGTGTTTCCGGGAATTTCAGGCACTGCTGCAAAAAGTTAAATTTGACCGGGAGTCCGATCGTCTGATCCTTCTGGGAGATGTGATCGACCGGGGGCCGGACTCTGCCCTGGTTCTGCAGGAATGCCAGATCTTAAAACGTGACATGGGGGAGCGGTTCATCCAGCTCCTTGGCAATCATGAGGACATGATGCTGGATGCCTATGCCAGCTTTGACCGGTCACTCTGGAACTATAACGGTGGTTCCACAACCCGGAAGAGCTTTTACAAATATAACATGGAGATACCGCCGGTTCTTGTGTATCTCCGGACGCTGCCGCTTTATTATGAAACGGAGCATTACATCTGCGTGCACGCGGCCATTTCCTGCAAGGGCCTGGAGCACACCGACCGCCACACTGCCATCTGGGACCGGAAGCTGGCGGAGGACGGCACCTACAGCGGAAAGCTGGTGCTTTACGGGCACACTCCCACGGAAAAAGTTTTTTACCAGCCGGGAGATGCCACCTGCAAGGCAATTATCGCAGGCAGAACGCAGCCGCTGCCGGAGCGCGGCTGCATCGGCCTTGACACCGGCTGCGTGGCCAGAAACAAGCTGACCGCCATGGTCATAGAAGAAAACAAACCAGGCGGCCCGGTGTACCAGCTCCGCCAGGTGGAATATGGAAAAAGGTGACGGGAGTCTCCTTTATAGAATTTCTGATTTTATATAGTTTTTAATTCGTCCAATTCTTTGCCAATTCTCTGGAAATCCCATTTTCCCAAGGATTTCCTTGTGTATTGAATGCTTTTTAAAACACATTTTTAAATCATGAAAGAATTTATGAAAATCTTCGGTTGATAAAAGTAACTTTAAAATAATAACCTGTGCATAGAGATCGTTCTTACCATATGTGTAACGACCTTTTTCCTTAGGAATTTGTATACGTCCCTTTTGACTGGCATAGATTTTTGATAACTGCCCAATCGTAAGAACATTCATCAATACCCACAAGGGCACATAGTGATATGTAGTCATATAATGTCGGATATAAATGTAATCACTGTCATATCGTAACTGTCCAGACATAATCTTTACCATTTTATCTATGACAGATTTTTTCTTACCTGTATAATCATAATTGTTCACATTCAGGTAATCTGACTGCAAATCTCCATATTCTTTGCAAAAATGATACGATAACGATGATTTGATGTTTCGTTCTGCCAGCAATATGTATTTGATAAAAATGTTTCTTAAATCATTATCAAAGTCATATAATTCATAAATATCTTCAAATGATGTACCTTTCTGAAACTGATTATTGATCGGCTCTTTGAAAATTTCTTTATACCCATTAATCAGTGGAAAATACCCGATTTTTAGCAATATCTTTTTGGCGTATTCTTTGTTAGAAATTATCAAGCCCTTCTCCTTTTCCAGAAAGGTAATCTGTTCATCATATGTTAGAAAGCGCTTTTCCCCCAAGTTTTCCCCCGTTATTCATTAGTTTTGCAAATTCATGTGCATAAATAATAAAAGGCTCCCGCAGGGGCCTTCCAGACTATGGGCTTCTCAAGTTTCCATAGTGCGATCACTAGGTACATCATAACCTTTCCAAATAAGTTTGTCAAGGAGAACATACCCTTGTTAATTTATGTGGATCCATATAAATTTATACAAACTGATCTTCTCTTGTGTTATACTAATCAGAAGTATGCTTTCACGGGAGGAGATTTTTATGAGCGGTCAGAACGGAGAAAAAAAGACTGCAAAATATGTTTGTGTGGGTTTGCTGGCCCATGTGGATGCGGGGAAAACAACCCTGTCAGAAGCGATTTTATATACAACAGGAACTACAAGAAAGCTGGGGCGCGTGGACAACCGGGACGCGTACCTGGACACATATGCCCTGGAGCGGGAGCGGGGCATCACCATTTTTTCCAAGCAGGCGGTGTGTCAGCTAGGCGATACCACAGTCACGCTGCTTGACACGCCGGGCCATGTGGATTTCTCTGCGGAGATGGAGCGGACGCTGCAGGTGCTGGACTACGCGGTGCTGGTCATCAGCGGAGCGGACGGCGTGCAGGGCCACACGGAGACGCTGTGGAGTCTGTTGAAGCGCTACCAGGTTCCGACCTTCCTCTTCATTAATAAAATGGATCAGCCGGGCACAGATCGGGAAGCTTTGCTTTCGGAGCTGCAGAAGCGTCTGAGTGAGTCCTGCGTGGATTTCGCGCTGCTGGATGATGCGGATGCGGAGGTGCCGGAGGAGGTCTGGGAGACCATCGCCATGTCGGATGAGGAGCTTCTGGAGCGGTATCTGGAAAGTGGAAGCATTGCGGAGGAAGATATCCGCAGGCTGATCCGGCAGAGGAAGCTGTTCCCCTGTTATTTTGGTTCAGCACTGAAATTGCAGGGCGTGGAGGAGCTGCTGGCCGGGCTGGAGCGGTGGATGAGTGAAGAGATGTTTGCTGGTACAGAGGGCTGGCATGTCGTGCAGCAGGAGAGGGCAGATGCCGGAAGCCCGGAACGCACAGAGACCGGTGCATCCGACGCAGCATTTGGCGCAAAGGTTTTCAAAATCTCCCGGGACGAACAGGGCAGCCGCCTGACCCACCTGAAAATTACATCCGGCAGTCTGAAGGTCAAAGATTTTTTACAGGAAAAAGGCAAGGAACCGGAGAAGGTGAATCAGATCCGTATCTATTCCGGTACAAAATATGAGACAGTAAATGAAGCTGTCCCCGGTATGATCTGCGCTGTGACCGGACCTTTAAACACCTATCCGGGGCAGGGAATCGGAACAGAAGCAGAGTCCGAGCTTCCGGTGCTGGAGCCGGTTTTAACCTACCGGGTGGAGCTTCCGGAGGAATGCGACGCCCACAAGATGTTAGCCGACTTAAAGCAGCTGGAAGAAGAAGAACCGGAGCTTCACATTACCTGGAATGAGCAGGCACAGGAAATTCAGGTGCAGGTGATGGGCGAGGTACAGATTGAGGTGTTAAAAAGCCTGGTAGCAGAGCGTTTTGGTGTGGAGATCCGCCTGGATGCGGGAAGCATTGTGTATAAGGAGACCATTACCGCCACGGTGGAGGGCGTGGGCCACTTTGAGCCGCTGCGCCACTACGCGGAGGTGCATCTTCTGATGGAACCGGGGGAGCCGGGCAGCGGATTGCAGTTTTCCGCGCGGTGCAGCGAGGACTTTTTAGACCGGAACTGGCAGCGCCTGATCTTAACCCATCTGGAAGAAAAACGCCACCGGGGCGTGCTGACCGGATCGGAGATTACTGATATGCAGATTACGCTGATTGCCGGGCGTGCCCATCAGAAGCATACCGAGGGCGGAGATTTCCGTCAGGCAACCTACCGGGCCGTGCGCCAGGGACTTTGTGAGGCTGCGGCGGAGGGCTGCGTGCAGATTCTGGAACCGTACTATGCTTTTAAACTGGAGGTTCCGTCGGAATATGTAGGCCGCGCCATGACGGATTTAGAACGCATGAAAGGAACCTTTGAGCCGCCGGAAGTGGACGGAGAAAATATGGTCTTAAGCGGTGTTGTGCCGGTGGCCACCATGCAGAATTACCAGCGGGAGGTCGTGTCCTACACGAAAGGGCGGGGCCGTTTAAGCTGCGTGCTGCAGGGCTATTTCCCTTGCCACAACGCGGTGGAAGTGGTGGAAAATACCCGCTACGAGGCAGAACTGGATCTGGCAGACCCGACCGGATCGGTATTCTGCGCCCACGGAGCCGGATTTGTGGTGCCGTGGTATGAGGTCAAGCATTACATGCACATCCAGACCGGGATTCCGGTGCTGGGAGAGGAAGCATGCGCGGATGACGAGGGGAACGGATGGAATGCGGCGGGCGCTGGAGGAGCATCTGACGCAAGCGGCTGGGTCGGTTCAGCTGGCAATACTGGAGCTGGTTTTGGTCGCCAGTCTGGCACATCCGCGTCACAGACAGGAACCCGAGACAGCCGTGCTGGCAGCGGAAGTGCCTCTTCCTCCTTCGGAGCTGACGAAAAGGAGCTGGAGGCCATCTTCACCCGCACCTACGGCGAGAGCAAACGCAAGCTCTCCTACGACAGCGGCCCGCGCCAGGTTGTATATGATCCGGGAAAGTATGGAAGGGCCAAAAAAGAAGAGCCGGTGGAGGAGTACCTTCTGGTGGACGGCTACAACATTCTCTACGCCTGGGACGAGCTGCGGGAGCTGATGAAGGTTACGCTGGACGGCGCGCGCCACCGCCTGATGGACATGCTCTGCAATTACCAGGGCTACCGCAAATACAACCTGATCGTGGTGTTTGATGCCTACAAGGTTGCCGGAGGAGTAGGAAGCGCGCAGGATTACCATAATATCCATGTGGTCTACACCAAAGAAGCGGAGACCGCGGATCAGTACATTGAAAAATTCGCCCATGATATGGGAAAGAAACACCGGGTGACGGTGGCTACCTCGGATGGTCTGGAGCAGGTCATCATAAGGAGTCAGGGCTGCCTCCTGATGTCGGCAAATGACCTGGAGGAAGACATGGAGCGTGTCAGCCGTCAGATTGAGGAGGACCGGGGCAATCTGGTGAAGCCGGGGAAGAATTATCTGTTTGCGGGAGTGGAACAGGAACTGGCAGAGTATCTGGAACAGGTGCGGTTAGGAAAGATTCCGGCCCCGTCGGAACAGATCTTTGAGGAACAGTTTGGAAAAAGGACCGGGACAGAAGAAAAGAAGGCATGAACAAAAAATGTTGCAGGGAAACTTAGCGAGAAAGCTTCGCAGAAGCGGAATTGCACCTTGAAAAATTGTTCTGTGTGAAGTACAATATATTTGATTCGTCAATTTTTAAACAAACCCTGTTGGAAATGCAGGGACCAGACATTGCGCTCTGCAGGATGTGGATGCCGCAATGATCGGACCGGAATCCCGGTCGTTAATATAGAAGGAGAAGCGATCATGGAAAAAAGACCAGTGGTATTAATGATCCTGGATGGATATGGACTGAATGACAATTGCGAGGCCAACGCAGTCTGCGAGGGCAAGACCCCGATCATGGACCAGCTTATGAGCCAGTGCCCGTTTGTAAAGGGACAGGCCAGCGGCCTGGCAGTAGGACTGCCGGACGGCCAGATGGGAAACTCTGAGGTAGGTCACTTAAACATGGGTGCCGGCCGCATCGTATATCAGGAGCTGACCCGCATCACCAAGTCCATCGAGGATGGAGATTTCTTCTCCAACGAGGCGCTGATGGCAGCTGTTGAGAACTGCAAAAAGAATGATTCTGCCCTGCATATGTTCGGACTGGTTTCCGATGGCGGCGTGCACAGCCACATCACCCATATTTACGGACTGCTGGAGCTGGCTAAGAGAAACGGTCTCTCCAAGGTTTATGTGCACTGCTTCTTAGATGGCCGTGACACTCCGCCGACCTCCGGCAAGGAGTTCGTGGAGGCTCTGGAAGCAAAGATGGAAGAGCTTGGCGTTGGTAAAGTTGGTGTGGTTTCCGGTCGTTACTACGCAATGGACCGTGATAAAAACTGGGATCGCGTGGAGAAAGCCTACAATGCGCTGACAAAGGGTGAGGGCAATCACGCAGAGCATGCAGCAGAGGCGATTCAGGCTTCCTACGATGACGGCAAGACCGATGAATTCATGATGCCGACCGTAATCACGGAGAATGGAGCTCCGGTCGCAACCATCAAGACTGGTGATTCTGTGATCTTCTTCAACTTCCGTCCGGATCGTGCCCGTCAGCTGACCCATGCCTTCTGCGATGATGAGTTTACCGGATTTGACCGCGGCGAGCGTGTGAAGACCACCTTCGTCTGCTTCACCGATTACGATGAGACCATCGAGAATAAGCTGGTGGCCTTCAAGAAGGAAAGCATCACCAACACCTTCGGTGAGTTCCTGGCAGCCCATGGCTTAAAGCAGGCCCGTATTGCCGAGACTGAGAAATACGCACACGTTACCTTCTTCTTTAACGGCGGCGTGGAAGAGCCGAACCCGGGCGAGGACCGCATTCTGGTTCCATCTCCGAAGGAAGTAGCCACCTACGACTTAAAACCGGAGATGAGCGCACCGGCAGTCTGCGACAAGCTGGTAGACTGTATCAAGTCCGGCAAGTACGATGTTATCATCATCAACTTTGCAAACCCGGATATGGTGGGACATACCGGCGTAGAGAGCGCAGCCATCAAGGCAATTGAGGCCGTAGATGCCTGTGTGGGCAGAGCAGTAGATGCCATCAAAGAAGTGAATGGTGTCATGTTTATCTGTGCTGACCATGGAAACGCAGAGCAGCTGGTAGATTACAGCACCGGCGAGCCGTGGACCGCTCATACCACCAACCCGGTACCGTTTATTCTGGTTAACGCAGATCCGTCTTACAAGTTAAGAGAAGGAGGCTGCCTGGCAGACATCGCCCCGACCCTCATTGAACTGATGGGCATGGAGCAGCCAAAAGAAATGACAGGAAAATCTCTGTTGATTAAGTAACAATTTAAGAATAGTCACAAAAGGTCCGAAGCAGGCCGGGGTGGTATCCCGC
>ERZ791926.373-NODE-373-length-40970-cov-8.105414_pt1 | contig 40970 bp, 40 predicted proteins | sample MGYA00510131_ERZ791926 | MGnify/ENA primary metagenome ERZ791926 (study PRJEB30046, sample SAMN00792052) | human gut metagenome | study: EMG produced TPA metagenomics assembly of the A metagenome-wide association study of gut microbiota in type 2...
TCTTATTTTCGGACAACGGAACAAAACAGTCCCGGCTTGATGCAATTTGCCAATCTAAAATCCCCAGAACCACCCTACACGAGGAAACTCATATCACCCACAAACCATCATTTATCAGACAACTCATTTTATTACATTCTAAGCCATCCACAAGGTACAAAAAAAGAACATGACGTCTCCGCCATGCCCTTTCTCTTTTTTATATTCATTTCTGATTAGGAATCAATTAGTCCTCAAATGGAATAACCGCACCATCATAAGTATCGTTGATGAATTTTTTGATATCATCAGATTTTAATACTTTTACAAGTGCCTGGATGCCAGGGTTGTTCTGATTTCCTTCTTTTACAGCGATAACATTTACATAAGTTTTTGCTGCTTCAGAATCAGATGTCTCATATGCTAAGGAATCCTGTGCTACGGAATAACCTGCCTGTAATGCATAGTTACCGTTTAATACAACAAATGCAACTTCCGGTGCTACTCTTGCTACCTGCTCTGCTGCGAGTTCTTCGATCTTTACGTTGTGCGGGTTCTCAGCGATGTCGTTGACAGTTGCCTCTAAACCGGCGCCATCTTTTAAAGTGATGATGCCGTTGTCCTGTAACAGTAATAATGCTCTTGCCTCGTTTGTGGTATCGTTCGGTACTGCGATCGTATCTCCGTCTGCTAACTCAGAGAGATCCTTCTTTGTTCCCGGATAAATTCCGAATGGCTCGTAGTGAATGCCGCCTGCATTGACAAGGTGTGTACCTTTCTCTGTATTGAAGTTCTCTAAGTACGGGATGTGCTGGAAGTAGTTTGCATCGAACTCACCGCTCTCTACTACTTCGTTTGGAAGTACATAGTCATCAAAAATGGTAATCTCTAAGTCCCATCCCTGATCTGCAAGGATCTTCTTTGCTTCCTCTAAGATCTCTGCATGTGGTGTTGCAGAAGCTGCTACGGTAATTGTGCCGCCCTCTGTTGTCTGTGTGTCAGCTACGCTCTCGGATGCTTCACTTTCTGCTGCAGTGGTGTCTGCAACTGCTGCATCGTTTGTTTCTGCTGCTGCGTTATTATCTGCAGCTGCATTGCCTGCTGTGTTGCTGCTGCCGCATCCTGCGAATGCAGATACAGCTAAAACGCCTGCTAAGATTGTGGTAAGTACTCTTTTTTTCATAATATAATCCTCCTTGTTTTTCGAAGAAAAATCCGAGCCCTTTGGCGAGGAGAGGATTTTCCTCCTTGTTTTGCGGAGCAAAATGCGACTGCCTTTGCAGGAGCAGAGGATTTTACTCCTTGTTTTGCGGAGCAAAATGCGACTGCCCTTGCAGGAGCAGAGGATTTTCCTCCTAAATTTATAATAATGTGAAAAACATTGTTTACGTTTATTTTCTGCGATCTAAATTGCTCGCAAGTTTCATACCGATCGTCTGGAATATCTGGAATAAGATTACCAGTAAAATAACGGTTACGATCATAATATCTGTCTGCCATCTGGTATAACCATAGCGGATTGCGATATCTCCAAGTCCGCCTCCACCGACAGTTCCAGCCATTGCAGAATATCCTAAAATGGTTCCAAGTGAAATGGTTGCCCCTACGATCAGGGATGTGCGTGCTTCCACTAACATAACTTTTGTCACAATCGTAAAATTAGAAGCCCCCATGGAACGTGCTGCCTCAATGACACCTGCGTCCACTTCTTTTAAAGAAGATTCAACCATTCGTGCAATATATGGTGCTGCTGCTATGACAAGCGGAACGATCGTCGCCGTCGGTCCATAGCTTCTTCCGATCAGAAATCTCGTAAACGGAATCAGCACGATCAGTAAAATTAAAAACGGTACGCTTCGGATCAGGTTTGCAATGACATCTAATACCTTGTAAACTGCTGCATTCGGATGGATTCCATCTTTGTCAGTGACCGTTAACAGGATTCCCATTGGAAGTCCGATCACATAACCGATCAGCGTAGATGTCAATGTCATATAAAGTGTGTCTTTGATACCCTCTAACAGCATCATGATAATCTGCTCATTCCACATCTTCGGTCACCTCCTCAACTGCAAGTCCTTTTTCTTTTAAATATTCCTCGATATCTACCTGTAAATGTCTGTCCTCCGGAAGCCCTAAGATCATCTCTCCCTTTGCAACACCACCGACATTCTTGGTGTCTGCCCTTAAAATATTTACCGGCGTTTTAAACTGTAAGATCATATTTGCAATGACCGGTTCAAATGCGGAATTCTCTGAAAAGACGATCCTGATCTTTTTATCCCCCTGCATGCGCTCCTGAACTGCACCCGCTAACGGTGCATTGTTATTGCCAGGCTGATCTCTTAGGATCAGTTCTTTTGCAGCTTTTGATTTTGGATGGGAAAAAATATCCTCTACCAGTCCGTCTTCCACAAGGATACCGTGTTCAATGATCGCCACATGACTGCAGATCTCACGGATCACTGACATCTGATGTGTGATGATCACGATCGTGATGCCAAGTTTTTCATTGATCTCCTTTAAAAGTGAAAGAATGGAAGCGGTTGTTTGTGGATCTAAGGCACTGGTTGCCTCATCACAAAGTAAGATCTTCGGATCCGAAGCAAGTGCTCTTGCGATCGCAACTCTCTGTCTCTGTCCTCCGGAAAGCTGTGCCGGATACGCTTTTTCTTTTTCGGAAAGACCAACCGTTTTTAACAATTCTCTCGCTCTTTCCCTCGCCTCTTTCTTTTTCTTTCCCTGGATCTGCATCGGGAAACATACATTGTCAAGTACACTCTTTTGCATCAGAAGGTTAAAATTCTGAAAAATCATCGCAATATCGCTGCGCTGCCCTCTTAATTCCTTCTCTGTCAATGCTCCTAATTCCTGACCCTCGATCAGCACCTGACCTTCTGTCGGTTTCTCTAAGAAATTTAAGCATCGTACCAGTGTACTTTTTCCAGCTCCCGACATACCGATGATTCCGTAGATATCGCCCTGCTCCACCGTCAGATTGATATCACTTAATGCCTCAACGGTCACTCCCTTTTGTTCAAACTTTTTATAGAGATGTCTGACCTCAATTGCTGCCATACATGTTCTCCTTTCTTCCTGCCCTATGTGAGCACCTGTGTGTGCTCCGCGCTCCATCTTATCACAAATCTGGCATTAAGGCAAAAAAACAGATGCTCCCTCGCGGAAACATCTGTTTTACATTTTCTATCAACGCACAAAATCAGATATCCTTCCGCACACGAAATCTTCCCATACAGCACATACACATCATGCCGCACATGGATCCTGTCATCATTCTGCCTGCTGTATAGGTCTTAATTTCTGTACGCATATCTGATCTCTCCTTTCTCCTACTGCTCTGTCTTGATTTGATAGTCCTTATTATAACAGGTAGTTACAGAAAGTGTTAATATTAGAAACCTTGAGTTGGCTATAGGTTTCGCCTATAGCTGATCACATCACATTTTCCCTGTATTTTTTTAATTCTCCGATATAGATCTCCCCGATATGGCTGACTTTTGCCCCTTTCCGCTTCACATAGCCAATGCGCATTTTCTCCGTTTCCTTTAACGGGATTGCCATATAGTCACTGCCGTTTAGTTCCTCACAGATAATTCCGGAACAGAGCGTATAGGCATTTAATCCAATCATCAGATTTAAAAGCGTGGCACGGTCATTTGCCTTAATGAGTCTTTTATAATCATAAGTGCTTTTCATTTCCTCCGCCAGATAAAGGGAATGATGCTCTCCCTGATCAAAAGAAAGACACGGATATGCATCCAGCTCCTCCATCGATATCTCTCCTTTTTTTGCCAGCGGATGTCCCGACCAGAGATAAACATAAGTATCACAGGAAAACAGTTCGATAAATTCCAGTCCATGTTCCCTGATGATCTTATTCATGACTTTTTCATTGAAATCATTCAGATATAAAACCCCGATCTCACTGCGAAAATTCTTTACATTTTCAAGCACATCATATGTCGTTGTCTCATGGACTGCAAATTCATACCGTTCCATTCCAGCCTGTTTTACCGTCTCCACGAATGCCTTGACTGCAAACGTATAATGCTGCATGGATACACTGAACTTTTCTTTAACCTGTTTATCAATATAGCGGGAAGTAAGCAGATGAAACTGCTCCGTAACCTGTCTTGCATATCCTAAAAACTCTTCCCCTTCCGGTGTCACAAGAATTCCACGGTTAGAACGCACAAAAAGATCAAATCCGATCTCTGTCTCTAATTCCCGGATCGTCTCTGACAGACTCGGCTGGGAGAGAAATAACGTTTTTGCCGCCTCGTTCATCGATCCACAGTCCGCGATCGTCAAAGCGTATTTTAACTGCTGCAGTGTCATACTAATCCTCATTCCTGCGTTTGAAAAATATTTTTCACACTAATCTGCATTTTCCTGTTTTAAATATCTCTTCTTACTGGAAAAACCTCTTCCGGACACTTCACTGACTTTATTGATAATCACAAAGGCATCCGGGTCTACTTCATGGATCAGTTTTTCCGTTCTGGCAAGCTCACGCATAGATACCACAGTCAGAAGCATCATTGTATTGTTTCTTAAAAATCCGGTCTCACTGTTTAACAGCGTCACACCGCGGTCGATATCATTTAACACTGCCGTGCGGATCTCATCAATATGGCTGCTGACAACCTTGATCTGCATTTTTGCAGTACCAAGCATCAGACATTTATCCAGTACTGCACTGTATACGATCACAAGCAGGATACCGTAAAGCACCTGCTCTCCACCGCTGTGAAATACCTGAAGCAGTAAGATCAGCATATCAAATACATAAACAGAACTTGAAACCGGGATCTTAAAATACTTATTTAAGATCAAAGGCGGGATATCCATACCTCCTGTGGAAGCTCCCATTCTGATGACAAGTCCGATCGCTGCCCCGATACAAATACCTCCAAAGACCGTGCAAAGGATCAGATCATCTGTGATACGGTAACCACCAAGCAGTCTCGTGATCAATTCGAGTGCGATCGGGTAACTGAACGTACTCACGACCGTATTTGCCGCAAATTTCCATCCAAATGCAAAAAAACCGATCAGAAACATAATCGTATTAAACACAAGTACAAACACGGTGACCGGTGTGTGAAAAACATCATTGACAAACAATGCGATACCTGTCGTTCCACCTGTGATAAGCCCGCTTGGTAAAATAAACATTGCAATTCCAAACGCATAAATACAGTTTCCAAATATTACGATGAGCGTTTCCACTACTCTTTTTAAAATCTGCTTCATAAAAATCCTCATTTCTGCATGTGAAAAATCTTATTCTTCGCGATCTTCATCCATGACATCTTCTTCGTATTCGTCATATGCTCTCTGATGTCTCTTTTTACTGCGGTTTTGATCCTGATGTGTCGTATCACGGATCAGACTTAAGATTCCCTTGTAAATCTCACGTATAATCGCAAAGACAAAAAACATCACAATAAACCCGACTACACCAAAGACAATATCTGCAAACTCCATATTACCGGTGTTCGTTACCTTCTGACCGATCTCGATCGCAAACGTGATCACGATGATCAGCGTAAAAACATAAATCCATGCGATCACCATGACATGATCGTGTTTTGCAAGCCATTTAAAAACCGGATACACCACAAAAATAAACATCATTCCCAAAATTCCAATGACCAAAAAATGCAGTTCCTTGTCGCTGAAATTGTATTCATATGCATCGTTTAAACGAAGCAGATAACTGTGTATCTTTGCGAGCAGTTCCACGATACCATAAAGTAATTCTTTCATAAAAATCTCCATTCTTGCGCTGTCTTTTGCGCATATCAAGTTTGTGCGTAAGCACAAATCTTATGTGTGAAATATCTTATTTTCACACTGATCTCTTTCTGCCGGAAATTATCGTAATATATCTTTTTTAATTTGTAAAGGCAGAATCCTGCCCGGAGGGCTTTTTATATAATAGAGTATTTCAACGAATTTTGCTATTACATAAAAATACCCGGAATCTTAAGACTCCGGGTATCTCTCATCTACTTTGTAACCACTCATCAATATACATGTTTCTTTGACTTATGTGTCTCTCTTGCCTCTTCTACTGCGGCATGATCTGCAATATTGATCTTGGCTGCCACCTTTTTCTTTTTTAATGGATGTTTTGGATTCTTATCTGACATACTATACGCTTCCTTTCTGCATATCATCTTTCATCCTTTTTACTTTATTTCCTTGCTTCGGTTACGTTATAGCACTATAAATCAGCAAAGTCAAGTATTATCCATCTGTTTTTTTGATATTTTATCATTTCTTATTAATTTTCAGAATTTTTTTACAATTCATAATCTGCACCTAACGCAGCATAATATACACGAAATCCATGCCGCTTCTTCTCCACATAGTCCATCCGGATAAGCAGATTAATAAATTCCTGTATCATGTTCTTCTCCCAGCGTCTGTTATATACTTCATTCACTGCATCTGTTAATTCAGCGGTACACATTTCCTCATTTCTGTCCCACAGGATATTTAAGATCATATTTGCTGTGTCCGGAAGATTGTCTAAAAATACACTTTCCAACTCCATCACTCTGCTCCTCATCTTTCGTAATGCTCCGGCACTTATTGAAACCGTTGCTTTCTGCCCATGAGTTTAGCATAGATTTGACGGCATTAAAATAGAAATGCTCTATATTCTCTTTAACTCGTCCTTTCGGTATTCTACATTCTTAATTTATAAGATTTTTTATCCTCAGGCATCAATTCCAAGTTCCGCAGGGAGGAATCGCGGACAGACATTTTCGGATGATGTGATCACGGATGCAGCCAGACGTGTTCCTATCTCTACTGCTTCTTCCAACGTTTTCTGATATGTCAGTCCACTTGCCACACCTGCGCAGAACGCATCACCCGCTCCTGTCGTATCTTTTACCTGTACCTTTTTTGCCGGGCACACTCCATAAATACCTTCCCTGTCCGCATATACTGCACCCTTGCCGCCCATGGTAACGACCATGGAAGGAATATTGGCACGTTTTACACAGCCTGCAAGGATCTCTGCAAGTTCTTCCGGTGTCTTTTCACTGTAATCATCAGAAAAAAACATTCCTGCCTCTAACTGGTTGCAGATAAAGCAGTCAAATTTCCGCAGAAAATCTCTTCTCTCTGCCGCAATACTCATATTGCTGACAACCCCGTAAAGCGGTTTTTTGAATTTTTCACACAGATTCACGACTTTTTTGACGATCTCTTTATCCATATCCACTTCGATCACAATGGAATCAGCATTTTCAAAAATCTCATCCCCTGATTTTTCCAGCACATCAAGGATCGGCATCAGATTCGGTCTCTGCGAGATCGAACCGGCAACATCTCCGTGATGATCAAATACCGCAAGCCAGGTTCCCATTCCATTTGGAATGGTCAGCATGTATTCTGTATTTACTTTATGATTCTGTAGTTTGTGAATGACCTCACTTCCAAGTGCTGAATCATCCACGATTCCCAGAAATGTAGGCCGCAGTTCGATATTGGCGATATCTTCCACAACATTACGGCTGACACCTCCATGGATATATTCAATTCTTCCTGCATTTCTTCCGTCCGGAATATAAATATCTTCCGGAAATCCTTTAATATCCACAAATACCGCACCAATTACTACGATTCCATTTTTATTTACTGCCATCTGTTAAAATTACCTTTCTGCTATTTTTTTCTGATATGAATCTCCGGGATTGCCACACTGTCATAGGTGATTCCCGGCTTTTTGTCCTCTTCCTCTGCTGCTTCTTCCGGCTCATGTGTATGGATCTCCGGAACTGCAAGATTATCATAAGTCAGATTATATTCGTGACCTTTCTCTCTTTTCTTTCTGAATTTAAACATAAACATCTCCGTTTCTTCTATTTATAATATATTAATGAAAAATGTGATGACCAGACTGTTGATAAAATCTGCAAATAAACTTCCGATCAGCGGAATAATCAGGTACGCCTTTACGGAAGGGGCATATTTTTCACAAAGTACCTGCATGTTTGCCATAGCATTCGGTGTCGCTCCCATTCCAAATCCACAGGTTCCTGCTGCAAGTACTGCTGCATCATAGTCTCTTCCCATCACATAAAATACTACAAATTTTGTAAATACACAGATAAGTATCGCCTGAACTGCTAACAATATGATAAGCGGCAGAGCAAGTGATGCAAGCTGCCAGAGTTTTAATGTGATCATTGCCATTCCAAGAAACAGTGACAGGGAAATACCACCGATATCATTGATCTCACCCATATGGATCACAAATTTACCAGAGTACTCTCCGATATTCCGAAACAGAGCCGCAGCGATCATTGCACCGATATAAATCGGAAATGTCATTCCTGTTTTTGTCAGAAGCCAGGAAAAAACAGTTCCAAGTCCGATTGCCAGAATAAGCTGGAATACTGCCGATGCATACATATTTGTATGACGCTCATGTTTCTTCTCATCTTCCACCAAAAGACTGTCATCCTCCGGCACAACCGTATCAAGCAGGTTCTTTTTCTCAATAAGCTGCTTCCCCAGCGGCCCACCGATCAGACTTCCTGCGATCAGTCCAAAGGTCGCTGCTGCCGTACAGATCGTTGTTGCACCTTCCACATTTAGATCCTCTAAAACCGGGCCAAACGCACCCGCCGTTCCATGTCCGCCTACCATCGGGATTGAACCGGTACACATGCCGATCAGCGAATCAATGCCAAGCAGACGTGACGTTCCGATCGCAAGTAAATTCTGTGAAACGATCAGAAGAATGACAAGTCCTAAAAATACTGCCAGTGACTTTCCTCCGCTCTTTAATACTTTCAAATTTGCCTGAAATCCTACCGAAGTAAAGAAGAATACCATACACACTTCTCTTAATGTATCATCAAAAGAAATCTCCATAATTCCGCTGCTGTAACAGATGCAGGTGACGATTGCAAACAACAGTCCCCCGACAACCGGTGCCGGGATACAGAATTTTTCCAGAACATGTATTTTTTGTTTTAAATAACTACCGAGCATCAGCACCAGCACTGAAGCTGCCAGTGTCTGATACATATCCAACTGAACTTCCATATTTATCCTTTCAATCTTAATTTCCAAACCGTATCTGATATTCAGATCCGTATCTACTCTGTCGGCACCTCGATGCCGCATTCTGCATAGTATGATGCCGCCCCCTTATGAAATGGGATCGTGATTCCCCCGATCGCAGACTGCTCATCCTCTTTTAGTCCGATCGATGTCGCATATCTGATATCCTGTTCATGAGAAAACAGAAGTGCCGTCAGCTCCTTTACCGTATCCGCGGATAAACTGTCACCAGCTAACAGCACTGCCTGCACAGACAGTGTTTTTACATCTTCCGTCTGACCGTTATAGGTACCTGCCGGGATCGTATATTCGGAATAGAACGGATATGCAGCCTTTAATCTGTCCCTGCATTTTACATCGATACTTAAAAGCCGTATTCCACATTCCTTTGCGAGTTCCCCGATCACCGTTGTCTGTGTGCCTGCAGTGCAGAAAAATGCATCTATCTCACCCGCTGCAAGTTTTGCTGCCGCTTCCGTATAATCTAAATTAACAGTCTCTGCCATATCCGTGCTGATCCCCTGTGCGAGCAGGATCTGTTTTGCATTCCGCTCTGTTCCTGACTCCTCCGCTCCGATACTGATCGTTTTTCCAAGGAGATCATCTAATGATGTAATATCCGAATCTGCTCTCACCACGATCTGACATGCCTCCGGGTAAAGTGCTGCAACCGCTTTATATCCCTGATATGCTTTATCACGAAATTCCCCTGTTCCATGATAGGCTTCCTCCACCAGGTCTGCCTGCGCAATTCCCAGTTCTATATATTTTCCAGAAAGAAGTCTGATGTTTGCTGCCGATCCGGCAGTATTTCTCGTTTCAAGTTTATAAGAAAAATCCTCTTTATTTGCAAGACTGACAAATGCATTGGAAAATGAATCATACATTCCACCAATGCCCGCAGCTCCAAAACGGATCGTTTTCCGGTTCATACTGCATCCTGCCAACAATAAAATCATTGCCAGCCCAAGAAAAATATAACGACCTTTTTTCAAATTATCTCTTCTCCTTTTCCATTTCCTTTTATCTGCAGGTTATGCATCCGATCTGGCATATGCATTCTTCATCTGACCACTCAGCTCAAACAGCACTTTATCGAGCGTGTCTGCCGTCTCTTTCTTTAACATTCCTGCAACTGCACGATTTGCCTCATGCCGGATCTCTTTTCTTTTTGCTGCATCGGTTTCTTTTGAAAGCAGATCATCATACCGGTTGATCAGTTCATGACCTTTTGCCAGTACATGCTCTTTATATCTTTCAATATGGAATACCGAACTCCGGTAAGACGCATCAGCCATTGCCGCGATCATTCTGCTCGACCAGTAAAAATTATCTGTAGAAACCTCATCTGTGGTATTGCAAAGGTAATCCGGGGTCTCATCAATATCTGCATAAAATGGAACCAGCACGTTGAACGCATTGGATGCAAATGCGATCCACTCGATCACATTACAGTCATGCTCCATCTCAGGGCGCATCTGGATCACTGCCAAAAAGTCATTGCGGTTGATCCCAATCGAACGGTATGCGCCACGCATATTTTTCTCTCCGTATGCCGCATACGGATCGTACGGTGTCCCCTGAAAATGGGAGGACAGTACATATTTTACATCTTCCACCGTAATTTTCTTTTCCGGTACCATGCACCACGGGATATCATCCGACTGCGGTGTATAGTCCGCATTTTCTCCATCCCAGACTTTTGTATGGGGATTTAAACAACGCTCCATATACCATGCTCTCGGTGTATTGTATACGTGATCTGCATCATCATGGCTGCCAAATGCATCACGCGGATTCAGGCTGCCATCCATTGAGAGGTTCAGATGATTTTTTTCTATAAATTCTTTCATATCAGAAGAACACATATATTCTTTCTGTTCAGATAGTGCATCTTCAAGATCAAACTGATCAATACCAAGCTGATTTGGCATGACAACGTACACATCATCCGGCACCCTTCTTGCGATCCAGTGATGCCCACCGATCGTCTCAAGCCACCAGATCTCATTCTGATCTTGAAATGCGATTCCGTTCATCTCATATGTGCCATACTGTTCCAGCAACGATCCAAGGCGTTTCACGCCCTCTCTTGCACTGCGGATATACGGTAAAACAATACATACGATATCTTCCTCACCGATTCCGCCCGGGACTTCTTCTTTCCCGTTTTCTGCCGGCTGAAGTTCAACCAGAGGATCTGCGCCAAGCACACGCGGGTTTGATGTGATCGTCTCCGTTGCCGTCATCGCAACATTTGCCTCATTGACACCTGCCGCTGCCCAGATACCTTCCCCATCCACGGCATTCGGCACTGCCGTATAACGCATCGGATCATCCGTAAGTTCAATCGTCACATGCGAAAGAACAGATTTATATGTTTTCGGCTGCTCATCCGGATGGACGACAACAAATTTCTTCGGTGTAAAATGTCCGGAACCGGAATCATCATTTCTCGCGATCATTGTAGATCCGTCATAGGATGCATTTTTTCCAACAAGTATTGTAGTACACGCCATTTTTATTATCTCCTCTCGCGTATTTTATCTATTCTGCTTCATCATAGAAAATTTTGTCTTTTTCCAATACTGTCCCAACACCGTCTTTTACTTCAACGATGCAGACAGAACAGTTTTTCGGAATGCCGCCACGCCAGATATCCTCTTTGTCTTCATAAAAATTAGCTAAAAGACAGCGCCCGGCTGCCCCATGTGTTGATATAAAGATCGTGGCATTTTCATATGCCTTGTTCTGTACCAGCGACTGATAAAAATCTTCGGTCCGTTTTAAAACATCTTTAAAACTTTCTCCGCCCGGTGCTTTCATGCAGTGATAAGGATCATTGTAAAATTTATCAATAAAATCCGGTGGAAGAACTTTGCTGTCTTTCACACATTCTCCCTCCCAGTCGCCAAAAGAAAGTTCTATGATACGTCTGTCTGTGATCATCGGAAGATGTCTGCCCGCCATCACAAGCTCTGCTGTCTGTTTTGCTCGGATCAGCGGGCTGGAAATGACAAGATCAAAATCAATGTCTTTCATTCCTTCACCTGTCAGTTCTGCCAGACGCACACCTGCGTCATTTAACATGATATCATGCTGTCCTTGCAGTTTTTTCTCTTTATTCCATGATGTTTCGCCGTGCCTGATTATGTATAATTTCATATGTTCTGCCTTTCTGTATTTTATCTTATGCGATAGCTATTGTACCATAACGTTGTTTTATTTGAAATATGCCGGAAAACATTATATACTATTCTCATCTTATCAGAAAAGAATAATGTATTTATGGATTCGGACCAGGTACCTTTTTCTGCGGCATGTGTGCACTGCTCATCCTTCTGAGCAGTTTCTATGGTGTCCATTTTGGACATACAAAACGGGCTTCCTATCTGGTAATCTCACTGCTTACTTTTATAGAATTTCCGTTTCTTTATTATATTTATCATACAAATACGATCGTTTACATGATTTTAAGCATCGCTGCCATCGCCATTTTCATCCCGGCTGCCCATGCCTTAATTTTTGCAGCTTTAGCCGTTTTCTGTGATGTTTTTATCGTAATTTTTTCTTATTATCATCCGGCTCCATGGGCTGTGATCACAGAACAGGAGGCATTTTATTCCACCCTTTGTTCTCTGGTAATTTCTCTGTTTTGCGTATTTATGGTCACTCTGCTTTTGAAGGTTCAATATGAAAAACAGGACAGCGATCTAAGAACTCTGGGAGATCAGTTAAAAAATTCCGCTGACCACGATACACTGACTGCACTTTATAACAGACGTTATCTGAACCAGTATTTAGAGCAGCTGATTCAAAATGATCATACTGATTTTTATGCTGTTTTACTGGATTTAGATTTTTTCAAGAAAATCAATGACACCTATGGGCATGTATTCGGTGACGAAGTGTTGGTTACTTTCAGTCGGATTTTAGAAAAGTATCTGCCGGATGGCGGAATTGCTGTCCGCTTTGGCGGGGAAGAATTTATGCTCATTCTTCCCAACACTACTGAAAACAATATCCGCAGTCTTTTACAATGCATGAGAACCGACTACAAACAATTCATAAAAGAAAAGAAAAATACCGTTTACTCTTTCAGCAGCGGCATTGCACAATACCAAAATGGAATGGAGATTTCCACCCTCTACAGTCTCGCCGACAAAAAACTATATTGTGCAAAGAATGATAACCGGGATAAAGATGTATTTTAACCAGCTTACAGATCCTTTTTAACCGCTTTTCCCAGACATTTTTTCCGTACAAAGTAATAACAGATCACCTGCATCACGATCGTAGCCAGCCAGGATGCCGGGTACGAAATAAACAGGAAATACAAGGATCTGTGATACGGAAAGAATGCAAAAATCCATAATATACGCATTCCAACTGTACCGATCACAGACAATATCATCGGAACAGAAGAATATCCCATTCCACGCAGTGCTCCCGGAAAAAGATCCATGATACCGCAAAGGAAATATGGCACTGTAGTAATTGAAAGAATCTCTACTCCACATGCAACCACATCCGGTTCTTTGGTATAGATCGTCAGTATCTCTGCTCCAAAGAAATATGCCCCACATCCAAGCACAGCAGCAACTCCAACCGATAAAATCAGACAGTCCAGAAGAACCCTGTCCATACGCTTATATTTTCCTACACCAAAATTCTGACTGGTAAAACTCATACACGCCTGTGTAACAGAATTTACAGAAACATACAGGAAACCAAGCAGATTATTTGCTGCCGTATATCCCGCCATTGCTGTTGCGCCAAAGGAATTAACAGAGGACTGTAACAATGCATTTGAAAAATTGATGACTGTACTCTGGATTCCCGCCGGAACTCCCACCTGAAAAATCTGTTTTAAATAAACACCTTTTATAGAAAGTTTTGATAAATGAAGCTGATAGCTTCCCTGCGTTTTACAAAGGCAGCGTAAAACAAGAATACAGGACACACACTGTGAAATGATCGTTGCGATCGCAACGCCGGCAACATCTAAATGAAATACGATCACCAAGATCATATTCAGCACCGCATTGATACAGCCGGATATAATAAGGAATAAAAGCGGCCGTTTTGTATCCCCGACTGCCCGAAGTATTGCCGCACCATAATTATAAAGCATAAAAAATGGCATTCCCATAAAATAGATCCGCATATATAAAGTCGACTGACCGATCACATCATCCGGTGTGCCCATCAGTTCCAGCGCTCCCTTTGCAAACAGTACACCAACAAATGCCATCACCACACCGCTGATCAGTGCCAACGTAATCGCCGTATGTACGGTCTGTGACATTTCTTCCTCCCGTCCTGCTGCATAAAATCTTGCTGCAAGCACATTTGCTCCAAGTGAGATCCCGATAAAAAGATTCACAAATACATTGATCAGTGCCGTTGTCGAACCTACTGCTGCAAGTGCCTGACTGCCGCTGAACCGTCCCACAACGATGATGTCGACCGCATTAAACATTAACTGTAAAATTCCAGAAAGCATTAGCGGAAATGCAAACGATATTAATTTATCCATAATGGTGCCATTGCACATATCAATTTCATATTTATTATTTTTCAATGCTGCTCTCACCTTTCTTCCTTACACTGTTTCATAAAATAAAATAAGATATACAATGCCTGTTTTGCATTGCATATCTTACTGCCTTTTTTAGGCTTCGTCAATCAATTTTCAAGAACCCGACGGGATACGTACGATATATCGCTCTCCATCACATTCTGCCAGTGTTAAAACCGGAATATGTTTTTTTCGAAGCTGATGTACAATCGGATAAGTCAAAAAAACATTCCCTTCCACATAAACAGCTTCCGGTTTTTCTTTTAAGATCTGTTTTACCTGATCTTTGATACGGCTCTTCCACTCCTGCTTTTCCATCAAAACTTCCCCATAGATTCCCTGCAGTGTAAGTTCCGGAACATCCGGCAGCACGCAGTGTGATATGCGGGCATGCTCCATTCCCGGCAATTTCTGCAATAATTCATCTGCTTCCTTTCCACCGCCAAGATTTACGATCACGGGTTCCTCTTTAAAGCAGGACAGACTGATCTTACATGCTGCGACAGCATCTTCTAATGTGCCAGCCGTCATCAGAAAGCCACCTTTGTGGCAGAAACCGGCGCTGGAAAGTCCTGTTGCCTGTACCAGCTCTTCATTCTCCAGTCCAAGCCATTTTTCCGGGAAACTGCACTTATAATTCATGGAATATTCTCTTTTTTGCGGCTGGATACAATATCCACCACGATTAGATGGAAAGATCACAAACGCTATCTCCGTCTCTGAAAGCCTTTTCTGGCAGGGAATAAATTCCGGCAGGACGAGTATTTTTGCATCAGACTCCTTTTGCTGTGACTCTAAAATTTCCTCGATCCTTTTATCGGCACGCTCATTTCCAAGATAACGCTCAAATTTATTTTCCAGTATCATACCTGCGACACCGACCGCCTTAAAAAAAGCATCATCACTGCTGCCTGACGCATCCCAGGTTGGATTAAAGTTTCCGATCAAGGTTGCAAGCTCGTTTTTTTCTCCCGTATTATCATTGTTATCGAGAGGCTGCACAAACGCCTCATCAAAAGTCTGCGCGAGTTCTTCCCCTAAAATCCCGGTTCCAAGCTGCTCCCAAAGCAGTCCAAATGCCGCATACGGCACTCCATTTTCACGGACTCTGCTGTCCTTCTGATGATGATCAAATTCCCCACGCCCAATATCAAATACGATTCCGTCATAATCTTCCGGGACTTTATTGCCACGTGTAATCGTAATCTCCGGATTCAGATAGAGCAATAATGCCGAGGAAAAAACATCGTCCGCATGGAACTTTCCACCGTGTGTAAATGCCTTTGCATCTTTTCTTGTGATCTGCTGTAATAATGTATGATTCATGATCTGATCAATTTTCTCCTGCTATCTTTAAATATTCGTCGATAAATATTTGAATGCATTGTCTGCACAGATCGCAACGATCGTCTTTCCCTTTGCTTCCGGTCTTTTTGCAATATCCGTTGCAACTTTGATCGCTGCTGCAGCAGACTGACCAAGAAAGATTCCATCTGTTCTTACCAGATCACGACCAACCTCATATGCAAGATCTGCATTAACCTCAACTACTTCATCATACTGAAAATCAAAGTCATTGAAATACCGGATAATACGTTCCTTGGGAACATTGTCAAATGTAAGCACGCCATCTAAGGTATTGCGTTCCGGTACTGTCTGTATCCATTCTTTTCCTTCCAGTACCCCTGCTAAAGATAACAGACTCCATGCATTTCCTGTTGTTCCAATGTATAAACCGGTATAGCTGTGGACATTCTGCGGTATCGTTCTCCACCAGTTTCCATACCAGTTTCTCTTTTTCTGCTGTTTATAGATATCTCCCGGTTCATCACCCACAAACGTCTGGCTGATGATAAATCTTGCTGTCCGTTTTGCATACCCTAAAAACTCATCCTCACCGGTAATCTTATACATAGAAATAAAATGCTCTAAGATACCCGGTGTTCCTTTGTGGCATTGTAAAGAATCGTATATACCCAGCCGATTCCGGATGTACCATGTGCCATGTTGACCCAGAAAACATCTTTCGGGAAATCAATGATCGTAAGATCAACCACATTCCAGTAGCGTCCTCCATGCGGTGCAGGTGTACCCTTCTTCAGGAGGAAATCTCCAAATGATTTTGCATTTTTCAGATATTCCTCATTCTCTGTCACCTGATACAGTCTTAAGTAAAACAGACCAATTCCTGCTGAACCGCCATATAAAGCCTTTGGTGTAAGCATCGGATAATCTGCAAAATCTTCGTCTGAATCCGGGCTCTGTACCCAGTATATTCCATCTTCTGCCGTAACCTTTGTGGCATCCACCCATCTCTCTGTCTATTTTGCGATCTCAATATAATCCTGTGTTTTATATTCTTTGAATAATATGTTTTTTGGCATTTTTATAACCCCTGGTTGCACTTGTCTTTTGTTATCTGGTAATATACGCTTTTATTTCTACTTTGTTAATAGGAATTATATGATATGTTAGATTTTAAACTGCCGGATATTCATTTCAAGCTCATCAACAATTTCTTTATTGTTCGAAACTACATCCACGATCTTCTTAAATTCTTCATTGATCTGCGACATATATTCTGAATTAACCGACACTTCCTCTTTCTGTTTATCAAACCCATCCATGATGCCATTCACATAATAATGAATACGCTCCATACTCTGCCCCAGTTCATCTATATACCCCTCAAACTTTTCCATCTGTTCTTTAAAATTATGTGCATCATTTGCATATTCCTCACCGGTATGTACAAGGACATCATAATCAGAAATAACATTTGTTTTCACATAGTTTAGCAGTTCAAACGAAGCCTCCGCTAATTTAGCTACAATATCTACGATAAATGTATTTATCTTTTGAATTTCACCTGCAGTCTTTGACGACTCCTCCGCAAGACTGGATATCTCGTTGGCCACAACTGCAAATCCCCTGCCGCTTTCTCCCGCTCTTGCAGCTTCAATACTGGCATTCAATGCAAGCAGATTTGTCTGGTCTGCAACATTAAGGATCTTGTCTGTAAGCTGCTGTATCCGCTCCACTTCCTTTGATTCTTCAATTTTATCTTCAAGTGTTTTTCCAATTCTCACGATCGTATTCTGCATACGCTCTCTGGCTGATACCGCATCTTCTTCTAGCTTTTCTGCTTTTGATCCAACCTCACCAATATATTCAGCCTGCGATTTTGCCTCATTTATGACAGATGACATCATCTCGTTATTATTCTTTGCATTTTCGGCGATCTTGTGAACCAGATCACTCATTTCAAGGACTTTTCCTTCCATATTGTTCATTGTCGCATTGACCTTCGATACTTCATTGGCAGAGGATGTCACAATATTATTTACATGTTCTGAATTGTTTAAAAGTTTATTTTCACTTACACTGATATTATGAATGATCTCACGCAGATTTTCCAAAAACATATTCAGGCTGTCTGCAATATCTCCAACTTCATCTGTTGATCTTACGTTGATCTTCTGTGTAAGATCTCCCTCCTTCTTTGCAAGTTCACTCATTTTCCCTGCTATCACACTTACACTTTTCGACAAGATACCACTTATGATAAGGGAAAGCACTACTGCTATCACTAATCCAAGCAGTTCAATGATCAAAAATTCTTTTATAAAAATATTCTCCTGAAGTCTGATATCAGTTGCAGAACAATCAACGCCTACGATTCCTGCAATCTGACCTGCACTATCGTAAACCGGAGCAAATGCACTGTAAAAATCTCCCCACTCATCGGATGTCATTTCGCTGTCAACCGTGACATTTCCTTTAAATGCTTCTGCAATTTCATCATATATCTCATATTCTTCACCAATTGCAGCCCCTTCTTCAGTATCAGCATCAACGATAAATTCCAGTCTGCCGCCATTCATTCTCATCGTGTATATATATTGGATATCATCGCCACACAAAAAATCCTGCAGCTGCGACAGTATCTCTTTATAATTCTCTGTCGCTTCATCCCCTGCTTTGATCTTTTCTAGAATATCCCCATCAATTCTTTCTGCGGCAATTTTCGCTGAATTTCTGGCATTTTTCTTACACTGTTCCAACAATGTATCTCTCGCCTGTACTATAAAAAACCAGCCGATCAGATTCGTCACGATCAAAACACATACGATCATTCCTACTAAAATCTTTGCACGTATGCTTGTTTTAAATTTTTTTTGTGATCCCGTTTTTGTCATGCCATCCCCACCCTTCCTGTTTTATATAAATATTATATCTGTTAGTGATAGCATAGACAAGAAGGTAGTTGGGAATTCCAATGCTTTTAATATCTGCTTTACTTATCTGTACGAAATATCAGATTTTTTAATACTAATGGGAGTACTGGAATAATATCCACAAAAATTCAGAAAATTAACCACGTCTTCCACTTCTACATCCGACTTTGGTCCTATCAAAATTTCTTTTATCATATTTTGTTTTATTTACTCAATTATATAAAGTCAATGTAAAAACATCATTTTTCTCCTAAAGTTTCTTCTCCACCTTCTCCAATTCATCCAACAATGCTGGTTTTCTTGGATATCTCTGCTTCAATTCCTCAATTAAAGATTTAGCAGTATCATTCCCTTTCCATTTTATAAGCTGTGCAATATTCTTCGTTATTTTCTTATATTCGCGTCTATCCTTTGCCTGAGCACAACTCTCACTTATTTCCTTATAACACAACTCATATACCTGCTCCGGATATTCCTTCACCAAATATTTCCCATAATAAAACAAATCATACGGATTCTCCATTACATCATCAAGCAATCTCTTCTTTTCATTTTCAGAAATAAGAACACTGCGATAGCAAACAGTTCGCTTGCTATCCTTTAATTCATCCAATAGGCTCTCGTAATTTTCATTCCACGCACCACACTTTTTATAAATCTGTTTCAAAACATCCCAGAACTTCTCATTTCCCAGCAATAGCAGCTTTTTTGCCTGTGTGATTTGCTTTTCCGTACTGTTTGCTGTCTTATATATGTCATATAGCATATTATTCCAATCTTCCGGATTACTGCTACGATAATGCCATGTCTCTTCTTCGTTTGCTTTCTCTAAACAAAGCTTCTCTGCTTCATCATAATTTTTATCTTCCATAGCATCCTTGATAGCTATAATACGGAGTTCATTTATTGCAATATTCTGATATAGTTCCTTCTGCGTATTCTTTTTTCCATATAAATGTCTATGTAAAAGGTATCTTACAATCAAATCTTCTTTTTTCGTATATTCCGGGAAATAATCCTCCCGTGAAATTTCCAAAAGGGTATCCAAAACCTTTTCAAGTTTCTTCGCACTCTTTTCATCGCATAGGCAAATCCCACATTTCAGCAAGTCATAACGCCAGTCAGTCCAACCATCAAATACACTCTTTTTTGCCTCTTTTATAATTAATGCAAGTGCTTGATCCCACATTTGTTTATCCTGTTTTTCGATTTCTTTTGCGCATTTTCCTATTAATTCGTATGTACACATGATAACATCTGTAAGCATTCCCGAACTACTATCTGCATGAGATGCTAACTTAACACCAGATACCAGTATATATGTAGCCGCCTCAAGTGCAACCATATAACCACGCATTTCTAAAGTCTCAGCACACATATCAAGACAGTCATGCATATCCATACAAATATTATCGCAGCTGCTCCAACCAATGTATCCCCGATGGGTGTTACATTTAATTGATGCAGCGATTGTATTTTTCACTATCGATATAATATCTTCTGTGGGTATCATAGCAGCCCCTTTCTTTTATTCAACAATATCAATCTTATATTTTTCACACCATTGCCTTGCGATTTTTTCATAAGCTTCATCACGATATTGATACCAATGTTTCTCCAAATTTAAGTCATACAATTTATCCTTAAATCTTCTAAAAGCACCTCTTCCCTGAATTGTCCTTGCCAATACATCTTGATCATTTCCCGCTGGAAGTTCGTATATAAACTCTTCCATTATTCGATACTCATTGATATCGTATTGTCCCGGTAATGGTATATAATCTTCGAAAAGTTCCGGATTGTCCTCACCATCCACCATTCCATCAAACAACATCAGAACTTTTTCGTTTTGAGTATCATAATAATATTCTGTTTCCATATTGGCAAATTCCATTGCCTCAATTATGTCTTCTAATTTTACTTTCATCTTTATCCTTTTCCGACTTCAAAATGTGTTTTTAATGCTATAGATTGAAATTGATTCATTTTATCTTCTCCAATCGATAAATCATATAAATTCATTAATCATTTTTAGTTTTTTCAGTCTCATCAAGTGTCAAATTTTATGAGACTTTGTTGAGACTAACTTGAGACTGTCTCATTACAATGTCCATGTTGAAGTCTTTTTATCGTAAGCAGCACCTGCCAGATTATATCCTTGAATACCTGATGAAAAATCTTTTTCCCATAAACCAGCACTCTTCAATATTTCCTCATCAGACATTTTCAACCAAGGATGATCCGGATTTTTGCTCTTTGCAAGATTTCTTACTTTACCCATCAAATCCATGCGTAGATCTTCCGTTGTAACATATGGGAATATCTTGTGCTCCGCATATGTATTACTCTTTCGGTTATCCATATTCTGTAGTTGAATCGGAGAGTCCGTAATATCCATGTCCCCATCTTCATTTCTGTCATAGGTCCTGTTTGCACACTTTTCTACAGTAGATGTTGGCGGAACATACACCCATAACAGCGTCATCCCTTCATATCCTTAACTATATACCTAAAGCCACCATTCTGTTTATCCCCGGACAAATATTGGTCATATTCTTCTATCGCCTTTTCTACAGAAGAATTTCCCGACAGGTTCCAAGTCCCTGCTTTGCAAGATAATAGGAAGGTCTTTCGACTTTTTCATCCTTCAGAATCCTTGCTACCTGCATCGGTCCGTTTCCCTCAATGATAAGCTGATAAATACGTCGTACCACTGTGGCAGCCTCTTCATCAATAATCCAATGGTCTGGGTCATCAGGGTCTTTCTTGTACCCGTAAATTGCGTTGCTTGTCAGATGCTTTCCGTCCATCCCCTTATTATGAAGTACGGATTTGATTTTCCGGCTGGTATCTCTTACATACCACTCATTCATAATGTTAAGAAACGGGGCAAATTCGTGACTGCCATCGTTTAAAGCACTGTCTACATTGTTGGAAATGGCAATAAATCGCACATTCTTCTTTCGAAACAGCACTTCCGTATAAAAGCCTACTTCAAGGTAATTACGCCCGATACGGCTCATATCCTTTACAATAACACATCCTACAGTGCCATCTTCAATATCCGCAAGCATACGCTTCCAATCCGGTCTGTCAAAATTGGTTCCCGACCAGCCATCATCTGTATAATGACGCAGAGTGGTAAATCCCTGTTCGGTTGCATATTTCTCCAGCATTTTCTTTTGGTTTATGATACTGTTGCTGTCACCGCTTTGCTCATCATCACGGGATAATCTCTCGTAGAGTGAAGTGATTTTGTTTAGTTCCGGTTGTTTGGTTTTCATTAGATTCTCCTTTCAAAACAAACAACCAGCTTATCTGTGGTTTTATTCTACCACGAATAAACTGGTTTGTGTAAAAATAATTATTGTCTCACTAATAGGAGAAATCCGAAAGAAAATCGGAACTGTTTTATAAGTATCATGAAATTTTAATTCCATAAATTTATGGGAATTATGGGAGATATATTGATGCCTTTGTTACAAAAATATCAAGTTTCCTGTCTGTTGTCATTTGGGTAAACTTGAATTTATTGCTGTCGATCACAATATTTTTTCATTAGCATGAGCATAGTAAATCCTTTTGGGATTGTACCATTAAATGTCGCAAATAAAAACCAAAATATTGAAATGCCTTTTCATAGAACCCTTGATTTTTCTATTGAGCTAATGGTAACGCATACTCCTCTACAAAATATGGCAAAAGTAAATTTGTATATTTTACAACACGCATGACACCAGTATCTCGTGTTCTTCTAGAAATCAAATCATTCACTCTAATCCCTGCCTTACATAAATCATATGAATTGTTTGTATATGTTTTACTGAAGGCATAAATGTTGGATTGATTAGGTACTTGCAAATAGTAATCAACTAATTTATCACTTCCCGAAAAATTCTTTACTCCGATAAGTCTAACATCATCTGCAACTCTTACTCTTTTCATTTGCTTCCTCCTATCTTGATTCAAACTTCTCATATTTATAGCAGTCCCAACAATAATTAACATCAGAACGCCAACATGCTTCACCACATCTCATGCATCGCTTTCCTGTATTTACTTTTATTACACTTTTAGGTTTTTGAGGCATGCAACCTGCATTGACATTAAAATAAGCAACTGTCTTTTTCTTACTTGGTACATTTCTTCTTTTACTTGAGTTAATTGATTTATTCACTCGTGCACCCGAGATAACATCATCTCTCACATCTCCGTTCTTGCGTTCAAACTCCGGAAAACTTATAAATACTCCATTTCTTTTAACAGTTACCATATCCATGTCACTTACCTCCGCTCTATTTTATAATTAGATAATACTCTCCTTTAACATTTTGCAAATTAAAAAACCATGCGAAGTTGAAACAACTTCGCATAGTTTTTGATAAAAACTGTGGTATCGTTTATTCATTTTGCGTGTTATGACCACAGTGTGGGCATATCGGAATCAGTTTTTCAGCTTTCTCATCAATAACGGCTTCTGTTATATTCTTAAATGCCAGTCTATTTTCCTCATACAACATTTTGAATCCAATTGAATCAACACGCTTCGTTACAGCTAACTTCGATAATGGATACCTTGAAAACACATATTTCTCCTTACATTTAGGACACTTGGTCTCTATCAGTTCGAACTGGCAATATGTATTTCTACATTCATATGCGTTTCCATTTTGATATAATTTTTGACCGCAAATTGGACAAATATCTCTAGCATCATCAAGTGCAACCATATGGCGTAAAAATATTTTGGTATATCGTCTATAAGAATTGATGTCACTAAGACTAATTGGAATTACTCCAATTTTACTCTGTTTCAAACCTTTGTCTTCGTTCGCATCTCCATAATTCAATAACTGTTGTAATACGCTTGCATCATCAATACCTGTCACCTCGTTTGGTCGTGAAATCGTCAAAATAAAGCATTCATCATAACAATCCATCGGTATTTCACTTTGAACTATTTTCAATGTTTCCTTTATCTGCTCGACATTATCTGGAAGACAATATTTCCAAGGAACATACAAAATCTTATGACTGGTTGTTGAATAATTAAAAAACTCCGCATACATTCTTTGCTTCATTTCACTTGCATACGTCTTCTGTTTATTCTTCGGCCAGCAAACTCTTGCTGCAGATACTAATGTCTCTTGCTCTTTATCATTCAAAGCATGATCTACCGACAATATACCATTCTTATACCATACTCCAGAAAGTACATTATTTAGCAAATTATCTGCAATTTCAAACTGCTGTAAATCCACTTGAATCTCGTTATGCTTAGACATTTCAAGCACAAATCCGGCATCTTCTTCATAGACCTTTGCTTTCCAATTGCCGAATCTATAGACTGAATCTGCCAACTTTCCTTTATACAGAACATCCTGCTGCTCGTCTTCTGCCTGGAAATTGTAATATCTCAACGCAAAGAGTAAAAGAACTCTGCAAAAAATATCATATTCATCTTCAATCGGTTTCGCGATTTTCTCAATACCAACTTTGTTTGCACCATCCAATAGATTCCAAAGCTTATATACATACTTATAATATTTATCCTTCATAAATATGTTGGTTTGCTTTAACTTTCCTCGTATCGGTGCACTTCGCCTCAAGGCTCTATATAACTGCGTTGATTTGCATTCACTAAGCAAATCTAAAATCTCGCTCAATTTCTCAGTTTGCTCTGCTAAGATTTCCTGTTGAATATAAAGATCCTCATCATCTAAACCTTTTAATAAAGCATCCTTCGCCTTGAAATAGCTCTTCTGTTCAGAGCTTACAGAATGAGAGTCATCCATATTTATCTGCAACTGACAATCCATTGTTTCAAGGCGCAATCGTGTTACAGTTCTCATGAATTCATCAACCAAAGTCTTGGCTGCCTTATTCTCATAAATTGCAAGGTCCTCCTCTAAGACTCTTGCCAATAATCTTTCTGGAATTAATCCGTTCGCTTTAATCCCTTTCCAATGTTCACTATGTGATGCAAGATATCTAATTGACTCCTGACCTATTCTTGAAGCAACTGCTGCCGGTCTTATTTCATTCACTTGCTTTAAATGCTGTTTTGGCTTGTAGAACACATGTGGCAATCTTTGTGTATAATCCAAAGCTTTATCAATATCAAACTCACGACTTGTTATATTCTCGTAAGATCGGCTAAATGTACATAACGAAATATGCAGTTCTTCTGAATCTTTATCTTCAATTGCAGAAAACAGTATTTCCTGGTCCATGCCATCATCAATAGAATTATTCTCCACAGTTCTGCCAAAAGAATTATAGTCTAAAAGTAATGTCGGTGACCATGCAGAACACAACACACAAATATTGTATTTTGTTTCATCTGCCTCTATCGCTAATGACTTTTCCTGAATTTCGACACTTACCTTCCCATTCTCAACCTTCACTGCGTCACCATTCACATAAGCGAATGGTGATGCAATATCTAATATCATTATGGTTCCAGAAAAAGGAAGTACATATGTAGTAGCATCATCAGAAATTTTCTGTTTTTGATCCCTATCATTTACATATGTTACAATCACAAATTATTCCTCCCCACGGAGTTTCCAATCCATAAATTCTTTTGCAAGTTTCATTCCATTTTGTTCAAACTTCTTACGTAACTTATCTCCTGCATCCTTGTTTGCATCTCGATTCATTTCGACGTACTCCAGTTTTCTTAAAACTTTATATGTAAGCTGGTAATCAAGTGCTTCGATAATAAGCTGTTCATCAGAAAGACCTAAACCTTGTCCTGCTGCAACATATACCGGAACAAAAGTATTAATCTGATCTAAAATTCGGTTACCATATGAAATCTTGAAATTAGCCTGTAATATCTGTTCTATATCTGCCAATAAAGCATTTGACTCAGCATCAAACTCAAAATCTGCTGCTGCTTTTTTAAACAATTTCTCCAATACTTCATATGGGAGATATATTTTTTCTACTTCATCAAGCTTTGTTCCTTTTGCACGCTTATTAAACTCCAATACCTGTGCTCTATCATATACCTTATCTGTAATTTCAAAAGTTGACTCATCTCTGTTAGCTGTACCAACAAACCATACATTAGATGGTATTCTAATTGTATTACCATCTAATAAATTCTGCGGTCCACCTACTAAATATCTGGTATTTGCTGCATTCTTAAATTTCTTTCCAGATAAGTAAGAAATCAAACGTAACTTATCATTTGAAGATACCTTTGTCTCTTCGTCTTCACTTAAAGACATATCAGGATATAACTTCCCAATGATTTCTCTTAATTCACTCGTTTCTCTGCCTTTTTCTTTCTCTAAAGCATCCTTCACTTCCTGTGTTATTTCTGTTGGAAGCTGTCTTAAGTCTGTGTCAACTAATTTAATCTTCCAGTTTGTTTCCTTATCTTCCAAAACTGATAAAAAGTCTGCAAAATAGTATTCCACACGTGACAAATTCATCTCATCAAGGACAATAATATAAATTGTGTCTTTATAACGCTCACTACCTGCTCTGTACAAGTCACAAGTAAATTCTTTAGCAGTAAATTTCTTACTGAAATCGTTATAATATCCCAGCAATTCATTCCTATCCCTCCAAGAAGACTCTACAGCAACAACATTAATTTCTCCCCAAATTGCTTCTGCAAAAATCTTAGGCAAGCTAGTTTTTCCGGTTCCTGACATTCCTTGTAAAATAGTAAGGTGTGAGGACGCCATTCCCGCCAAATATGCTCTCAGATCTCTGTCTGAATAGAATAATGGCTTAGCTCTACTAGCTGCATAAGTTTTTACGTGAGAAACGAGTTTGGGCAAATTAATCGAGCGCATGTCCACCTTGGCATCTGCTCTCTCTTGTACACGAGTATATTCTTCTCCAGAAGTTTCCGTTTGCTCAATATCAATTGCTGTTAAAGCTGGACAAATTTCACCAACACTGCTCTCAAGCATCTTCTTTGTATTATCAAGTTCTGCTCTAAGATGATCGTTCAAAGTTCTTAGCAAATCCAATTGAGAACGGAGTTGCTCATACTCAAGCTGTCCATTCTGTAATCTACCAAGCTCCGCTTTACTTTCAGCTATTTCTCGGTCTTGATTCTGGATTCGAATTAAATAATCCTTTTCTGCATCTAATGCACGCTTCATCTCGAGAAGTTCATAGTCAGAGTATCTGTTACATTTATTCTCTAATTCTTCGATTTTTTCAAGAAGGCGTTCATTCTCTTTTTGGAGTTCTTCCGGCGAAACGCCTTCCATCTTTATCTGCATTAATTTGATTTTGTTCAATTCAAGTTGCACGCGCTCATACTCATCACGTACTGCATCCAATTGTTCACGAGTAACGCCCAACTGTCTTTGCAGTGATTCCACCATATCTGGATTTGCTGTATCATATACCTCAGCTTGTTTAGCAACTCGTTTTTCTTTTGATGCAAGTTGAGCCTCACGTGCTTCTAATTCAAACTGCTTTGTTTCGATGTCATCTAACTGATCTTCTAAATCGGATTTTTTCTGTTCAATTTCATCCAACACTTCTTGACTTGCAGCCTGAGCATCTTCTTTCGCCTGTTCAATAATGCCTTCTGCCTCTTTTTCAGCTTTTTCAATTATTCCCTCAGCCTTTTTGTCAGCATCTGAAATCTTATCTGAAATCTTAGAAAGTTCGTCTTCAAGTCCGCTAACGCTTTTTTCCAATTCTCCCTTTGTTTTCTCTAGATCCGATACATCCTTCTTTAGTGTTTTATACTTCTCGTCTAACGATTTAGCATACTCTCTTTCAAATGTTTCTTTTGACTTTTCTAATTTGGTCTCTTGTTCTTTACGTTTGTTTTCAATTTCTTTTTCTAAGTCTTCTTCCAAAAGTCTTCTATACTCAGCCAGATCAAGTTCTCCAGCTTTCGACGCTTGCTTGGCTTTTTCTAAAAGAGCTGCATCCTCTTCACTAATTGATATAGCAGAAGACTTTGGAACCACCGAAGGACTTGCATTTCTTCCGTTATTTTTCCCTTTGCTTTTTCTATTAGCCATTTGTTTTCCCTCCTAATCCATATAATTCACAAGCATAACTGTCACTTTCTTAAAGTAATCTTGATATATTCTGTACTCATCTTGTGGAATCTCTACTGGTTTTGTTCCATCGTTATGAGCACCATACTTATTTCTTTTTTCATTAATATAGTCCAACATTTGAATAATGTCTGTACCTTCTGTTAATAATAGTTTTCTGAATTTGGAGTGCTCATTAAAATATGCCTCTGCAATAAGATAGTAATATTTTTCAAGCACCGTTTTTCCTGCATACTTTCTGAAGGAATTAAATATCGATAAATCCTGAACAATAACTCCTGTTTTGAATCCAATCGCTTTCATCTCCTTGAATTTAGCTACACATTCTTCAATTCCAAAATCATCAAGCATTGAATCTATATCTTCTTGCCTTCGAATAACAGTTTCATATTGCTTAACAATATTGGCTTTATCCGTATTAGCCACATAATTATTCAAAATAAGTTCAATGGCTTTAGCACTTTCAGTAATAACGGTATGTCTTTTAACCTGATGCTTTTCTTCGCACAAAATATTTAAGTTGAATACCTCTCTATACTTTTCAAGCAAAGCCTCTGCAGCCGATGAATTTCTCATATTAGGGAAGTTCACCTTAATATATTGCTCGAAATTAGTACTTTGCATTTCCGGATAATCCGCATAAAACTTAGTTGTAATATTCTCACAGAAATAATCTAACCCAAGTTCTTCAAATTCAGGATCATATATGAGTTCATTATTTTCTCTCATTCTTCTAAAGCTCTCTGAATACCAAGAAGTAAAATTAACTGGAAAAGGAGATTCAACGATAAACTTTTCTGGATCAGCCTTCTTAACAGTAAAACGAGTCTTGATATATACTCTTCGCCTTTCTGTATCAAGTATTTTTACCCTAGCTTTACCAAGATTCTTTATTTCTTCTGCTTCAGCCAAATTTTCAGGCTCACTAAAGTCTCTTTCAACTAAGCTTTCTTCATAGAACTCAATTTCACGCTTTGAAGAATCCCTTCTTTGATCTTGCGACATTTTGTTAATCTTGCCAAACCTATGATAAGCTCGATTGACTTTATCAATCAAATCAAGATCCTTCTTTCCTCTTCCTTCGATGCCCTCAATCTCATTATCATATGATAATGTATAAATATCTTCTCCTCTGACAGCCCATGGTAATTTTCCCGGATAGAAATAAGGCATTACTTCTCCATCCATTAAACTGATGAACATATTTCCAAAAACTTTTTCTGTAGTAAACTCCCCTACTTCCTTATCCTGCAAATATGCATTTCCCTTGTCAGTTACTTTCTTTTCGGAATAGTATTCCTTTGCCTCCAAACTCGAAAGAATCATTTTAACAACTTCTTCACTTACCATTAAAAGACTTGCTATCTTTCGATAAGACATCTCCGGAACGGTTAATAATTCTAAAACTGTTTCAGCTAATGCATCTAGTTCTCCATCAGTCGCCTTGTTTGCATAACACTCTATAACTTCTACTGGCCATGCAATATCATAAGTAATTTCTGTATCAGCATCAGCTCTTTCAAATCTACGAAAAGAAAGGATTTTAGTATCATTCAGCTTGCTCATAATGTCCTTCTCCCTTCTCACATTCCTGAATTAAACTTCCTAATATAGGTACACATTCAACAGTATCTCTGTCTCCCACTACTACAAGCAACTGTTTTGCTCGTGTTAATGAAACACATAGTCTACTCTTATCTTGCAAATGTCCTACACGCTGTCTCTGGTTCTCAATATCAATTGTATTTGCTCTTACGCATGACAAGAACACCACATCAAACTCCTTTCCTTGGAATGCATCTACAGTTCCGACTTCAACCTGCAACTGTTGCGTATCAGTTAATCTTTCTTTAATCTTCTTTTCCAAGTACTCTGATTGCTTTTTATAGAAGGAAATAACACCAATTGATTTTGAAGGATTGATTTTTAACACAATCTTAATCTGCTCAATTACTAAGTCAGCTTCTAATGGTCTTATCTTGCTTCTCTTTCCTTCGTCTAAACCAAAATGATTCTTGTCAGCATCTATCCATACTAATGGTTTGTCTTCATATAAGCCAAGATTTGCTTGCTTTTTACTATCGTCGACATCTGATGAATCCAAAACAAAACCCTCCTTGCTATAGATTTCTCTATTTACAAATTCACCAATTACCGAATTCATTCGGAACTGCTTTGTAAGCTGAGCTGTTCTTCTTAATTTGTATGATGGGTCATCAAATGCTTCATACATTCTTTGGAACAAACTCTTCTTTAAAATGTCCAAGCTTTCAAATTTTTCATCATTTTCAAACTGCTTAGTTACATCAGGATCTAGCATATGAGGAAGCTGCAAAAAGTCTCCAACCAAAATAACTTTCTTTGCCATTGACATCGGAATTAACAAATCCAACGGGTTAGCACGTGCCGCCTCGTCAACAATTACTAAATCGTAAATATGCGAAGAGACAAATCTTCCAACTTCCATAGCCTGCTGACATGTTGCTGCAGTGATATTTGAGTAACGATCAACAATTGTCTGTATCTCATGCTCATCCTGAATCATTTCAAGATATTTCTGCATAATGTAAGCAGTCGCCTCATCTCGATTTTCTAACCGTTGTAATCTTTCTTTATTTAGCTCCTCATCCATTCTTTTAAGGCACTGTTCAATGGAAGTAAGATTATCAATAGATGTAGCTACTACTTCTTGTTTTTTATATCGATTCCTTAGTTCCTCAACTACCTCAACATACTTTTTAAATGCAGTTTCATCTTTTCCTTTTGTATTCAAAACAGCGTCAATAAACTCTGTTCCATCTGGGTATTCAATATTTCCATTAAATATTGCAACCTTTAAGCGAATAATCTGCTGCTTTCCGCCATCTTCAACATATCCCTTCATAGATAGGATTTGCGCATTCAGTATCGAGATGATCTCATCGTTTTTATCATCTTCCCATTTCTGAGTAGCTTGTTTGGACGGAGCTGTATATGATGTTCTACTCAATAGTTCAGTTATGTCAGCAATCAATTCTGGCGAAAGTTTTAATCTATTATCCTCAAGTTTGTCTTTTAGAAGTTGTATTCCAGCTGCTGCATCCTTGCCCTTATTCTCCCATGCATAAACACGATCTCTTAAAGATTCTTTTGAATAATCGATGCCATCTGTCAGTTCTTCAATCTTCTCTGACAGCTTAGTTGTAACATGATTTCTCCACTCTCTTATATTCAAAGTTTGTTTATCTGCTTCATCTCTTTTTCCGCCTTTTCGGTTAGAAGGTATTCCATTTCCTTCTAACCCAACTATGACGTTCTCAACAGCCTCATGCTGAAAACTTGAAACAAGAATTCTTGGAATCTGATTATCATTATGCTTCTTAAAATATTCTTCAAATCGCGCAATAATAGCCTTAATTACCGTTGTTTTTCCTGTTCCAGGAGGTCCCAAAATCAACGCAATATCAGGAGTATTCAATGCTACTTCAATGGCTTCTCTTTGAGCATCATTAAACACCTTGTCAGGGAACTTTCGTAATAACATATTGGTTATAGGTTGCTCATGGATGCTTGTCTTATCTACACTTACACCCTTATCAATAATCATCGCTAAATTACTAATTGGACACTCTCTTGCAAGAATTGTGTTTCTTGCATTTTCGCGTCTCATCAAACGAACGGAATCGCCTGCGATTGAATAGTAAAGGAATCCTTGATTTGGCAATTTCTTTCTCTCGCTTCCGATTCTATCGTATATAACGCATATATCATCATCAATTTCTACAAACGTGCCTACATGAATAGGTTTAATGTTTCGAATCTGATCAGAATTATCAAATCGATCTAGATTCTTGATTTCTTCATTATCTGTACAATCTATCTGTGCATCATCTGGAAATGGTTCCTCGAATGAACTCTTAAGATGAAATCTATACTCAAAGCAGTCTGTCAGCACACACTCATAGCTGGTATATTCCATCACACCATTTTCAGTAGCTTGTTTCAATACAAATAGACGCTCTAAATCGTTATATGCATCCCAAATATCAAAATATGCTCCTCCGCTAACAATCTTCGTCATTCGTTCAGTCACTTCTCTTGAAATGGATGCGCCCTTTGTTGCATTCACAAAAGATACATGACCTCGCATGATAAATAGGTTATCAAAATCTGCTCGACTTCTATCATATCTAACAAGATTTGTTGCCACATACACATTATCAACCTGAGATACATGCAAAGCTCTGTCTTTGGAAACAATTGTAAAGTTTGCCCCCTTACGTCCATATCCTTTTACAAAAAGCATATCATTATACTTAAAAGCGTTATTAAGGTATTCAATTGGATCCTGACGATCCTTTACTCGCATCTTTCCAATTACTTCTTCTCCGACCTCAATTTCGATTCCCTGCATAGCATTAAAGTTAATCGTATCCTGAAAAACCTTTACTTCAACAATCAAATTCTGATCATCTGCATCAATTACTCTAACGATTGTCGCAGGAGAATTTCCACTTAAGTAAATGTTATCCAATGTTCTTCTATTAACCTGATTCACTACAATCGAGGAAGTCTCCGAATCTTTTTTTGCTTCGTATGTATCACTCATATAATTATATACAAGGTCAATCACATCACCTGCTACAACACCTATACCTCTAAGGAGCTTGATTTCGCATTTATTATTTCCGCCCCATATAATATCTTCTGCTTGCATTGTCTCCTCCTATAAGAAAATGGCATATCTAAATACCAAACCTTTATATTTATCATCTATCTCAGAATTTGGATCAGCCATAATATCAATATCTATATCACTGAAGAAAATTCGATCTTTGTATCCTATTTCAACTGCTCCTAAATCCTTTGTAATAGGTACTCTAGTCTTTTGTCCATTTTTAAGTAAATACAAAACGCTATTTTTGCTGTTTACCAAGTAGAACTTTCCATCCTTTGCTTTATTAATAGCAAAATATTGGTCTACTGGTCTTGAAAATTTATCACGTTTTACATACAGGTTTGAAATGTAATTATTCGTAATCGCGTTCTTTTCTTCTCTTAATACAAATGACTCAACTGGCTGTTCTTCCATAACAACTCGCTTTCTGGTCTTTGCATCAAGTACATAATATCTGTCCTTAAACTGTAAGAAAAAAGGTCTTGAGTTTTCCTCATCACACCATGGACAAAAATATTTTCTGTTTTTGTCAGGACTTGCAAAATGCCAGTGCCCACATTCTGGACATTTCATCACTTTATTTGATGCCTCTAAACAAGCAAGTGCAAATTCTCTTGCTGTTGCTCTAGCAACACGATTCTCCTTCCCTTTAACAAATGTTTTATGAAACAGATTTGCTAATTTTGTCGTAAATACTACTTCTGCTGGCAACATCTGTGTCGACATATTGGGAGAGTCTTCTTCATCAACATAAGGATATAATCCTCTATATGCCTGTTCTTGTTGTTCTGGGGTTCCATCCTCGACCATATCTCCAACATAAGGATGTCCACATCTTAGCAATTCGAAAAGAATTACCGCTAAAGAATAATCATCTGTAAAAATATCTGGTTGCATCTGCTTATTCATAATTTCAGGAGCCATATATCTTGAGGTTCCAAGGATATTTCCAGAATCTCCCCCCGGAATATAAATATTGTCAATATCAATCATACAAATAGATGCAACTCCCGGGTCCTTATTAACAAGTATGTTATTTCCAGAAATATCACAATAAGCTCTGTTTGATTCATGGAGAAGAGCAAACTGCATTGCAATTTTATATCCAAGGAATAGTCTTCTCCTTAATCCTCCTGTTTCTTCGTTGTACCACTCTGACAAGCTCATCTCTCTTGAAGGAACCAACAACTTATTTAGAGAAACATGATCCACAACCTTTTCCATTGCATAACCGATATATGGTTCAACAAAAAGATCCAATGGTTTTATAAACTGATCTGGATAACTCTGTTTTGCAAGCCACTCCAACTTGTTTAATCTATTTCTATTCTGAAATTCGTTTCCTCTTTTATAAAGCTTAATAATAAACTTTCCTGTTGATTCTTCATACACAACGCCTTGGGCTCCTTGCTTATCCACCTTCTCGGTTAGAAGATAATTCTGACCAGATATCGATGTAATAATCATACCTTCTAGGTCTTTCACGCTTCTCCCTCCAATACTAATAATCCAATTGTTTTGTCATCATCATTTTTTTCTCTCAAATGATTCATCCACAATTCAATCTCTATATCTCTTTCTTTTCCGTCTTTTTCTTTTACTAATGTAACTAGATATCTTTGAAATGCATCAATAACTTCTAAATCAAGTTCTTTGCAAATTCCATCCGTCATTGCAATTGCAATAAGATTTTTAACATTTTTCTCCGTTCTCACCTTGAATGAACTTTTTAAAACAACTTCTGCTAAAGCATATGTCTCGACTGTATAGAACTCATCCATATCTGTCACCAAAATCTGTTCATCTCCAAGCCTCGAAGCTATTAATCCATCACCAATCTGTCCTATTACAACATCACCATTACACCAAACAACGAAATTTAATGTTGTTCCGTAATCATTCCATGAACCATCAAAATGATTTTTCCAATCGCGAACAACAAATCGTCTTATTTCATCACTATCATCTGTTCTCAGTTCGGACTCTGATAGTTTTAATGCCAATCGCTTTACTGTATCAATAGCAGCCTCGGAACCTTTTTTTGCCCATTTACAAGAGCTGACTCCATCTGCAACAGCTAAACAATATGTATCATTACAGACTTTTCCAACAAAAACTGTGTCTTGATTTTCCAGATTCAGTTCTTCATGTCGTTTCCCTATTTCACTATATGAAAATTGAATAACCTTTCTCTCATTCTCCTTATCAATCATATAATCACTTCATCCTCATCTTCATCTTCCCATTTAAGGAAACTCTGTATATCATTCGGATTGGTACTTGTCATTCGACTAATAGAAGACATTGTGATCCATTGAAATGCTTTAGCGATATCAGCCGCATCATTTGCAGCCATTGGCTTACTTCCATTATTTAAAAATGCACTAAGCATATTCAAATCTGTTGCAGAATCCACACTTAAAGCAACACGCATACACTTCTTGCTTCTCTCCCCTTCCTGCATAATTTTGATTGGTTCCCATTCAAGATAATCACTGACAGAACGTCCCGCACCATCTGGATAGTCTGTTGGATATCCATCACTTATTAGTACAACTGTTGGTAAGTAATCCTTTGACTTAATTATTTCTCTATCTTCAATTAACTCTGTAACAACAGAAATTGCTTCTCCCATAGGAGTCCGTCCAGCTGCCTCCAATTCTTCAAAATCAATGTCATTAACATCTGTTGGATACTGCTGTACCGTTACCTTGTCTCCTCCAAATGTAATAATACTAACCTTAAATACTCCTCTAATATCATTTACATTTCTTAATGAAACAATCATTTCCTGGATTGCTTTATTCAGAGCCTGAATTTTCTCGCCCTCCATACTTCCACTTGTATCTGCCAAAATAAAAATAGGTAATGCTCTTTCTTTTGTAATACTAAAATCATTTAATCCCATCGTATATTCCTCCTCTACTCTTCATGAATGAAATCCTTAAACAATTCTTCTTCTGTATTCTCTTCGGTCCATTCGAAAAAGTTTTCTAATTCATTTTCTTCTAGTTGCTTCACATTATCAGAAGTATTCGCCTTTTTGGATAAATCCTCCGTACTGCTAAACCTACCAACATTCTTTAACTTTCCATTATCCGGACTCGTCACATCCACTTTGCAAGAACAATTAACCAAATCTTTTCGATTGATTCTTCCAATTCTCTTTTCTTCCAATTCAGAACATGAAATATAGTACTTATCGCAGTCTATGCAATAGAACAATGGGAGTCCACTGTATATCTCTACATCAATTGAATTTTGGGTGGTCATTATTCTATCTTGATGAATTGGACAATTCATTTCACAGCGAATCTGATTTAAACTTTCTTGTATTCTTTTCTTTATTGCATTATTCTTTTCAATAATCGCCTTATGCTTCGCCTTTTTCTTACTTGTTGTTTTCTTTACAGTTTCAACTGGTTTATCTTTCTTCTCTTTGCTTATTGCAGGATCTAATTTCGCCCCTTTTTTCTTTACTGGATATTTTGTTACAGCCCCAGATGTAACAGTTATTGATAAACCACTAGGTGCAATAAGTCGAACTCTTCTTTTAAGTTTTACACCCTCCGAGAACAAATAATACTGTTTACATCTATTGCAATAAAAAATCGGTCCCGCATATTCAACACCATTGTGCTTAAGTGATTGAGTTCTTCTAGTTTCTATTGTTTGCCCATGAGCAGGACACTTTGTCGAATATCTATACTCCATTTTCTTCCCTTTCTAACAGAAACTATACTATCTCTCCTCGAATCTCAAATTAAAAAAACAGTGCGAACTTAATCTTCATACAATTTGCATGCCGCAAGCACTCTTCTATAAATCTCTTTCTGCAAGTGCTTGGGTTCAATAACTGTTGCATAACCACCCAATGAAAGAATGTCTTTAATAATCTCTGTTTCATCAAATTTCAAATATGAAATTTCAAGTCTATATTTATTATCTTGTTTGTCATATCGAGCCTTTCGATCGTAGTATGAAAAAATACGAAAGCATCTTTCAATTACATGATCAACAGGCTCAATATCTAGCTTTACAATTCTTGTGTTACTCTTAAGAAAGGTTTGATACATTTCTTCCAAGTCTTCCTCATATACTTCACTTGAAAGCTTTATATTTTCCATTGTATCTAGATTCATCTTTAAGAATCTGTTTTGACTAGATTCAAATGCACAAATCCTAAATCTATCATTCACAATTGAGAACTCAATTTTCACCGGAAATACAGAAACATTTCTATACTCAAACATTCCCTCTCGAACATTGTCATAAATAATAGCTTTACGCTCCTTTATTGCTTTTGCAATTAGCGAAATGATAGGTCCGAAGTTTTTTCCATTCTCAGTTGCTCCACCCGAGAATACATTTTTCACTTGTATATCTTTCGTAGACCAATCCACCGGAATGCTCTCTGTGTTTGTTCTCAATTTTTCAATAGTTTCCTCGGATAAGAAATGAGTTATGTATTCATTCTCTAACAAAGACTTAGCTGCTTGTTGTTCAATAATACCCATTCTGATTGGAAAATCTGCAGCAATTGCTGATTCATATTGTCCATCTGAATATTTAAAGACAAGTTCCTCTCCCTCTTTGGTAGAAAAAATAGCATCTGTCACATCGAAATCTGCTTCTCCTGTCAACAACTGTTCAATTAATAAGTTCACTTCCCCCCTACTATACTTCCGATTGTTTTGGAGTAAATATGATATGAACTCAAAATACTTATTTTCAGTTTCGTCAAATAGATTCATAATTCATAACCGCCTTTTTCCAATCGTTTGCTATTGTTTCTCGAGTATTTCTGCCTTCACTCGATATCACTTTTGCTCTTTCCCCAAAACTACGTATCCAGGGAATCATCTCATCTGGATCTCGTACCTTTATTTTGTATTCATATACTCCATCCATCTTTTTTGTTATTTCCCCACCATGACCTTCATACTCAATACGACGTAATATATATGCTTCCTTCTCTTCATCAAATCTGAATTCTATAATCAATTCCTTCAGTTCTTCACTTATTCCAGATGTACACCAGCACTCTTTAATAAAACATTTCATACCTTCAACGATGCTTTTCTCTTTTGAATCCATAGTTTTTCTAGGTTTTACTGAAGTAATTTTATCCACTCGTATTACTCTCTGTTTATTATTTGAATTGTCAAAGCAGTACAAATACTGTCTTCCATATGTACTGTCATGGATTACAATTACCGGAAAAGCTTCGATTGGTTCTTGCTCTTGCATCTGTATGCTTAATGAATGTCCACTTTTACATCCTCGCAGAATATCTAACAAAACATCATTATCTAAAGAATCAAAAAAATGATTATGCTTAAAGGCAAAAACCTTTTCATTATCGATTTCAAGATTTCTCTCGCATTTCATATACAAATGAAGTTTTTCCTCCAGAAAGTAATATGGAACTTCCAATGGTAAAACATTCTTTACAAACTTTAGGTATAAACTCAAATCGTAAAGTTCATCATCGGTAAAGTTTTCCCAGATATCCTCTGTCAAACTATAAAAAACCGTTCTTCCTTCTTTACGGAACTTTATATACCCTTTTTCAACAAGTTCATCCAACTTTACTCGTAAGTTATCCTTGGTAAAAACAACCGTTTTATTATAATTTGGCAAAGCCTCCAATATTTCAGGAGCAGTCATTTCTTTTCTCTCACCCAACAGCTGTTGCACAAAGAAAAATGCCATTACATCTAATGCTGTAAAAGATTTGTTGCGAAAAGTTCCTGACAAATAATTCTTTTCACTATCTTCTATATGATACGAACAAAACAAAAGAACCTTCTTATCAACACGACGCTTCTGAATGAACTTATCAGGAAGATAAGCGCTTATTCTTCTCTGTTCATTATCGTATTTTCTTCCGCTGATTCCCATTTCGATAAAATCATCTCGTGTAAAGCAACCGTAAATATAAATATCTCTCAGAATTTGCCTTATATTCTCATAGTCTCTTATCAAGAGCACACTATCGCGCAGAGCCATAGTACACCTCCCTACTTCTTTCTCCAATCTCTATATTGACCAGTTGTCACTCTGTCATCAGATGGTTTTTCAGCCAATGTCGGAATTGCCCAATCTCGTCCAAACTTTACTGCACCTTGAATTCTTCCACTTGAACATAATACCTGTACTCGTCTTGGTGAAATGTTCCATTTTTCAGCTACTTGTTTAATTGTTAAATATCCTTCCATCTTTTAATTCCTTTATAAAATCAGACAACAATACATACTTTGAAACAATAATCTGTCTCATCATTATCCTATACCTCATGGCGAACAATGTCAAACAAATTACAATAATAATTCATCTCAAAATGAGCTCTCAAACACGCATAAATTCTATCCATAACAAAAACAAAGCACCTCCGCATAGGAAGTGTTTCATACAACATAATCTCGTTCCTTATTCAGTTTTCAAGTAGATTTGAACTTTTCCATACACAACTGCCAGATTCACACTCTCCACTTCCTCCGGTGTAACCCATACCGTAAAGGAAGTTGCCACCCCATCCGGCTCCGTGATTCTGTTACCGGCATTGTCATATACCTCGCTCACATAGACATTCTCAGCAAACAATTCCAAAAGTTCTGTATCAGGATTTAGTGCGTACACATCCACAATATCTCCTTTTCGAAGAGATCCGTTTACACCACCATCAAAGGATTTGATCACTGATATTGCTGTGCTTCCAATATGCTGTATATCAACAGCATCATCACCTAATATAGACAATATATAATGACCTCCACTTTGTAACTTCGTGGATTTACCTGTATAATGTAATTGTCAAACAACAAAAACAGGAATTACCGCATACAAAGGGAGGTCATCAAATGAATTATAACACAGTTTACGTAGGAATGGATGTTCACAAGGAAAGTTTTTCGCTTTGTTCTTACACAATTGAAGCTGAAAAGGCTTCTCACTACCAGAGGACAGAGGCTGATTACAAAAAAGTTCTGAATTATCTGGAGTTTCTTAGAACCATCTACGGAGACGATGCTAACTTCATATGCGGTTATGAGGCTGGTTGCCTCGGTTATACTTTGTATCACCAATTAACGGCGAACAATGTAAAATGTATTATTCTCGCTCCTACTACAATGCTTGAGCAGCGTAGTAAAAAGCGTATTAAAACAGACAAACGTGATGCTGAAATCATTGCCAAATGTCTTGCACAGCATAACTACAGCCCTGTTCATATCCCAACTGCAAAGGATGAAGAAACAAAAGAATTCCTACGTATGAGAGATGACCATAAGCTGGCACTCAAAAAAGTAAAGCAGCAGATTCTTGCATTTTGTCTGCGCCATAACTATCGCTATGATGGAAACAGTCATTGGACAGCAGCTCATCTTAAATGGCTTAAGGCATTAACCCCTGAGGCTCTATACAAGGAGATCCTCGACGAATACCTGCTGACCTACCATACACTATCAGACAAGCTTGAGCGATTGGATAAACGTATTGAGGAGCTTTCCACACAGGATGAATACAAGGAAGCCGTGAAAAAGCTTTGTTGCTTCATCGGTGTGAAGACACATACTGCGCTTTCTGTTCTGGTAGAAGTCGGCGATTTCAACCGCTTTGCCTCTGCTCAGCACTTTGCTTCCTACCTCGGTCTTGTCCCTGGTGAGGATTCCAGCGGTAATGATCAGAACAGACTTGGAATCACCAAAGCAGGAAACAGGCATGTACGGTTACTCCTAACAGAAGCGTCACAATGCTATGCAAGAGGACAGGTTGGTTTCAAATCCAAAAAATTGAAAGCCCGTCAGTCAGGGAATACGCCTGCGGTCATCGCTTATGCTGACAAAGCTAACGAGCGTCTAAGACGTCGATACTACAAGATGGTACTTAATAAATGCAAGAAACACAATGTAGCCAAAACAGCAATCGCAAGGGAACTCGCATGCTTCATGTGGGGCATGATGACAGATAACATTGCCTGATATAGGGGGTATAACATCACGCTGCTACTGTCAAGACCAAGCCGCCTGTGGCGGTGCTTCGCAGCCTTGACATCATCATCCCGCTGTTATAGTGGGTAATCAAGCAGATGTAAGATGGCTTATGCCACGTACATCTGGCCAATACAAAGCAACAACTGAAGACATCCTGAAAGGGCTTCGGCCATTTCAAGGTTCGAGCTATCTACGATAAATCTATGTCGGCACAGAGCAATCTGTGATCCACGCAATTAGACGGTAGAGCTCACGGCGGACCATTGACCTGTAGGTAACTGGATAGGTTACAATTAACTGGGCAGATTTTTTAAGGTCATATAATCTATAATAAATACACAAAGGAGCACTCATTAT
>ERZ791926.416-NODE-416-length-38178-cov-8.233061_pt1 | contig 38178 bp, 37 predicted proteins | sample MGYA00510131_ERZ791926 | MGnify/ENA primary metagenome ERZ791926 (study PRJEB30046, sample SAMN00792052) | human gut metagenome | study: EMG produced TPA metagenomics assembly of the A metagenome-wide association study of gut microbiota in type 2...
TATAAAGAACCGGACAAAAAGATATTCTTCACTGGTAACGGAATTGAGTTCATAATTCAGAATTTTAAATAGAAGTAGGATTTCTGTATTTTGGAGCGATTGAAGATAAGGATAAGCAATTAAGCGTTTTTTTGGAAGTGCTTGTTTCCTATCATGGCATATCCAAGCTAACGATAGCAAAAATGGCTGATGTTGAGGAACAGGATATTGACAGGCTTTTAGCCAATCCGCCAGAAAAAGTTGAAATCGAAGTAAAATATAAAATTGCTGTGACTGTTATGGAACTGCGATTTTGGCTAAAGGATTGTGAGTTACCAATATAATCATGTGGTGCTTGGGAAACTGGTGGAATAACAGGAAATGTAATTAGAATAAAGAAAGATAGAAGGCGAGTAGCGGATTGGTGTCTGCTGCTCACTTTTCGTTTATGGGGATATGTCGCAATACGACTTTTGAAGTGTTGTATTGCAATCTGTTTTCGGGTATTTCTCGTTGGTATCATTACCATAAAAGCGAGGTGAATTCCATGAAAGCAGAGAAGAAGGAAATCAATATACAGATTGGAAAAAGGTTGCAAACCGCCAGAGAAAACAGTGGATATACGCAGGAAGTTTTTGCAGAGACGCTGGATGTAGGGGTAGAGCATTATCGCAAAATCGAAAGTGGTGTCTATGGCTTACAGCCAGAGAAAATGCTGATCTTGTATGAGAAGTACAGGATCGAGCCGACTTATCTGGTTACGGGGGATACAAATCATAAGGCTGATATTGAACTGTTCCTTGCAAACTGCAGCAGGGAGGAACGGGATGCATTTATAGACCGCATGCTTGCGTATATGAGAAAGCTGATGACAGGCCGTTAAAGCAGCACAGTCTCCGGGATGTATATTTGATCAATATATTTTGAGAAGGAGACGATGTATGAGGGTAGCAATCTGCGATGATAATCAGCAGGACATTGAAAGGATTAGACGCTATACATTGCGTATGATCGATTATGCGGTGGAGTATGTGTTTTATACCAGACCGGAAGAATTATTGAGGGAATGTGCAGATGCGGAGCAAAAGCCGGATATGTACATTCTTGATATTGAGATGCCTGGAATGGACGGACTTGCGGTGGCAAAACAGATCCGTGAGACAGATTCCAAAGCATTGCTGGTGTTTCTTACCAGCTATACCAAATACATGCCAAGTGTATTTGAAGTTGTCACATTTGATTTTATTCCAAAACCAATCTCAGAAGAAAGGCTCCGTGTGCTGTTTGAGAAGGCAGGAACCTATCTGAATCTGACCAATCAGAGTTTTTCATTTAGTTACCGCAGGGTGCGGTACAGTCTGAAGTTTGACGAAATCCTGTATCTGGAAAAGCGGGGGCGTCAGGCGATTATCCACACAAAGAAAATGAAATATCAGTCCAACATGAATTTGAATGAAATATGGGAGAAACTGGATGAGCGCATGTTTGCAGCCGTTCATGGCTCTTTTATCGTTAATTTGAAACATGTTCATTCCGTATCCAGCGGCATGGTCATGCTTACAGACGGCACAGAGTTGGGAGTGACAAGAGGGTACCGGAAGGAGCTGACGGAAAAGCACATCGCATTTGTGCAGGGAGGAATGTGACATGGCATTATATGGGGTGAGGCTTGTCATAAATCTTTTTGACCTCTGCATTTACCGCAGGTATTTAGAGGAGTTCATCGGAAACAGAAAAACTTCCATGGAGTTTTCTGTTCTTCTGCTGATAGTGTGCGAGCTGATTGGAAGTGCGGTGAACCAGATGGGGATAAGCTGGCTGAATTTTGTGACGATGGTTGCGATTCTCTGTGTATATGTCTGCCAGTACGAGGCAGGGATTGTAAGCAGGCTGATTGCAGTTCTGCTGTATATGGGGATTATGGGTATTAGTGAACCGGCAGGTTATCTGTTTAGCAAAGTATTTATGGAACAGATAGTAGAGGATGATGTTGTTATCTATTATTTTTCTGCATTCCTAGTGGTGATATTCCGGCTTGCGATTGTGGAAGTCTTTTGCAGGCTGAAAGCGGGAAAGAATGTAAAGGTGTCGAGTATGCCAAAGGAAACCAGTTATGCGCTGGCACTTATTCCATTATGCAGCCTGATCAGTTGTTTTTTACTGATAGAAGTTGCAAAAGAATTAATCTCGGCACAGATGGTGGTGCTGTGCATGTGTATCATCTTTGTCATTATCATCACAAACTATATCATCTTTCTGATGATTGAAAAGTACACAACAGTGGAGGAAAAACAGTACGAAGAGGAAATGATCCAGAGGGAAATCTTATACCGGAACGAATACTATCAGGACATGGAACGTTATCAGGAACAGATACAGGACATCCGGCATGATATGAAGAACAGGCTGACGGGACTGCTCGCAGCGGCAGAACAGGGAAGTGCGGAACTGATCAAGGACAGACTGCAGGAAGTATTGGGAGATATCCGGCTGGCAGAAGAAATCATCTATTCTGCAAATCCGGTGGTGAATGTCATACTAAAAGTAAAAAGCATAAAGGCAAAAGAGAAAGAGATACCGATGCAGGTTACAACGCTGCTCCCCCAGAGAGTATCCGTGGATATCGGGGACATGGGTGTTCTGTATGGGAATCTTCTGGATAATGCGATAGAGGCGGCGATGGCAGTGGAACAGGAAAAACGGTATGTTCATGTGGAATCAAAGTTTCAGGAGGGCAGACTGCTTTTATCCATTAAGAACAGCAAGCCATCCGGGACAAGTTCCTATCAACAGACAAGCAAAAAAGATAAAATAAAACACGGCAGGGGAATCCGTTCGGTGCGGAAAGTGGCAGAAAAATATGGCGGGGAGCTTCTGTTAAAAGATCAGGGGGAACATTTTGAGGCAGTCCTTCTGCTCAACGGAGTTGCAAAACTGGAGTGAGACTGCAACTTATTACAGCAAACCTGCAACTTGTTACAGATAGATTGATTTCTGTACAGAAACTGTTAGAGTGAAAACATCAAAAAAAGGAGGGTTTTACTAAAAATGAAGAAAAGAAACTGGATGTACCGACTGAGCAGCAAATCCATGAGTGTGATGGCAGCACTGGCACTTATGGTGACAACCATGGCAACCAACCGTTCCTGCATGTGGTATTTCGGACAGGACAAGATGCCAGAAGATTCCAAAAAACTCAGAAGGTTTTAAATCATGACGAAATGGCTCAGCCACCGTATGGTTGAGCGGGGAATCATAAAAGAGGAGGAGCAGGAATTATACCAGTTTGGAATACGCAATGGTATGATCCTGCTTCTAAACGTTGTGACAGCACTGGTCATCGGCCTGCTTACAGAGCAACTGGCGGTTGTGGCAGTGTTTACCCTTTCTTTTATGGTTCTTCGCAGCTATACTGGTGGATATCACTCAGACAGCAGGATTTTCTGTTATCTTGGTTCCAATCTGGTGCTGCTGGTTCCGGTTTATACACAGGCTGTGTTTTGTAAGACATCGCTGGCATGGCTGCTGGCAGTATTGCTGGTGTCCGCAGGGATTATTTTTTTACTCAGTCCCATGCACAGCAAGAACCGAAAACTGGATAAAGAGGAACAAAAGCATTTTGGCAGAAAAGCAAGGCTGATTGCAGCTTTGGAACTGGCTGTGCTTGGCATTTTGTGGCATGCAGGTCAGGTACTGTATGCTTACGCTGTTTATACAGGAATCTGCATCACGGCACTGTTTATGCTTATAGGAAAAGCACAGCTATGGATACAGTCACATACCGAAAATAGATAGTCCTTTCCGAACAAACGGAAGGGACTTTTTTTCTGGAAAACAGGAAGGATGACAATCCAAGACGGTAACTTATTACAGGTACCGTAAGACTTATTACACTTATATTGAAGCGCACTTTCTTTCCAAGTATAGTACCGCAAAAAGGCTTAGGAGAAGAAAGGCGTGGCATGTTTTGGAGAATTCATGCCGCACCGGATTGCAGGGGGCGGCAGAAAGGGAAAAGTTCATAAGGATAACATCCGGGTGCAGTTTTGCATGCTTTATTTTGCATGGGAACAGCACCTTTTTTTATTGTCTTTTTCCAGTAAAGCAGAACCCAGAGGTCCGCCAGATGTCCTTCATTTCAAAAAAATTACGAAATGGAGGACATTTGAATGTCAGAATGGATCAGGATCAGAGTAAAGGATTTTTATAAAGATGCAGTTGGTGAGCTGGAATACACCTATGTGACCAAAGAAGTCTACGAGGCACTTGTCGATACGTTCCGCAAAGAAGCCCACGCACAGGAAATGCGGGATATCAGACATACGACCAAGGACGGATATACAGAGGGAGAAACGGAAGATCTGGTGGAGCTGACCGGGGAATCGGTAGAGGATACGGTCATCCGGCAGATGGAAATAGAAACCCTGCAGAAAGCAATGCAGTCACTCACCCCAGTGCAGAGAGAGCGGCTGCATTTTTATTTTTTTGAGGGCATGACATACCGGCAGATTGCAGCGAAAGAAGGGGTCGGAGAGAAGAACATCCGGGAGAGCATAAACGGTGCGGTAAAGAAAATAAAAAAATATTTTGATTAATACCCCCTCAAAACGTGTTTTTCTGTGAGTACCTTATGAGAGGAACTTTTTCTGGACAGATGGTCTCTTCCGGGAATCCTCTCATGTCTCGTGTGTGGATACGACACAGGCAGACAAAACGCACATTGAAAAATGCCGGAGAGGAATGCAGGGCTCCGAGCGCAGGATGGAATCACGCCATATCCTGCCAGCCATATCCAGCAGTTCAGATACGTTAGCCGTTTCATGAGCCGTAACCGGGGCGCAGTGACACTCCTGCAGCAATCGGGCAGATGTTCTTTCTGCCAGCCATGCTGTGAAAAAGATCGCATCTAAGGAGCCGAGCGGGAAAGCCGGGGTGCAGCCTGTCTGTGGTGGACAGGCGCGAAGAGGGGAATGGCCTATAATGATACACCTTGAGATTAGCCAGCACGCAGTGGTGGAGGTGAGATACCTGTGATGTCTGCCTGTCCGAGTGGCAGGGACCAAAGACAGTCTGGACTGACTGCCCATGAAATGCCGGCTTTGGGATTTTTTCTTCTCTGTTTTGGCGGCGTTTTGGTTCCGGGGAGTAGTGACGAATAGGGACAGACACTTTTTATTTATGAAGTGAAGGATTATGGCAGTAAGACTTAATTACAGAAACCATGCGGCGGAGGGGAACTTCCGCCGTATTCTTGTGGAGTTAAGAAAAGCTGAAAAATGTGGAATGGAGGAAAACAGGAGATGAAGAAAGAAGATACCGAAATGATGTTAAAAATTTTTGAAACGGAGAGGGCAGGATATGCCTATCTTTATCCGAGCGATGGAGGGGAGCGGAAAGAGGACTATATCTCGACCACGGCAGAAAATATCGCAAATTATATAGGCAGCCACATGTTTGAGGCTGAAAGGATCGTCATCACAGATATGTGTGACAGGCTGATATTAGATACCTGCGGCTATTTTATCAATAGTTGTCCAAATCAGGAATTCTGCAAGGAAATCCATCCGTTCTTAATCCCGATCCAGATGGGAGAAAAGGACGCAGGAGAGGTGCTTTCAGTCAGCAGGGATGTAGCGGAACAGTATTTCCGGGAAGAGGATGAGGCAGCAACCATGGCTGAAATCGGGATGATGTAAAGGTGTTTCTTCTGGGCGGAAGTGTTTTTCTTGGGAGAATGAATTTAACTTACTTAAATTGCGGGAGGAAAAAGGGGGAGAGATGATGGAAGGCGGAGCGAATGAGGTGAGGTATAAGATTGCCGAATTTCTTTTAAAAAGGATGCATGAAGATAAGCTGTTAACCGAGGAAGAATGGGAAAAAATCCGGGTTTTGAATGTCAAGACCTTTTCCCCAGAACTGGCAAAAGTATATCTGTAATAACACTGGATATATCAAGGACTATGTGGTAGTGTATGTTGCTGATAGGGAGTGCAAACCCTTGAAAATACTGGGAAAGGAGAAAAAAGCATGGCAAAAAAAGTGACTGTCATAAAGGCAGCAAAAGAGCAGAAACATACACAGGAAGAACGCAGGCTGAAAGTGTGCGGGTATGCCAGAGTCAGTACCGGCAGTCAGGCACAGGCAACTTCCTATACTGCACAGGTCGAGTATTATACGGAAAAAATCGAGAGCAACCCCTTGTGGGAGTTTGCCGGGGTGTATGCGGATGAAGGAATCAGCGGAACAAACGTAAAGCACAGGGATGAGTTCCAGATGATGATTTCAGACTGTGAGGATGGGAACATCGACCTGATCATTACGAAATCCATCACAAGATTTGCAAGAAATACGGTGGAGTGCATCCAGACCATCCGAAAGCTGAAAGAGATTGGCGTTGGAATCTACTTTGAGAAAGAGAACATCAACACGCTGTCAGAAAAAAGCGAGCTGTTCATTACCATCCTGGCATCGGTGGCGCAGGGGGAATCAGAAAACATCTCAAGCAACAACCGCTGGGCGATACAGAAACGCTTTCAGGATGGAACCTATATCATATCCACACCAGCGTATGGCTATGGAAAAGATGAGGATGGAAATTTAGTCATCATAGAATCCGAGGCAGAAACCGTAAGGTGGATTTATGAATCCTACCTAAACGGCATGGGAGTGTATGTGATAGCAAAGGCACTGAACCAGAAAGGCATTCCGACAATCCGGGGTGCAGAAAAGTGGCAGGACGGGGTGATACAGGACATTCTGAAAAATCCGATTTATGAGGGAGATATGCTGCAACAGAGAACCTATACAGAAACAAGGTTCCCATTTGTCCGCCGGGTAAACAACGGACAGAGAAACCAGTATCTCATCAAGGACAGCCATCCGCCAATCGTCACACATGAGGAGGCAGAAGCGGTGCAGAACCTGATGGCATACCGGGTGGATGTACTGCACATGAACAAGAGTGACTACACCAAAAGATACCTGTTTTCCGGCAGAATCATCTGTGGGGAATGCGGAAGAACCTTCCGGCGGCAGAAAATCTACATCGGGAAACCCTATGAGAAAATCATCTGGACGTGCAGCGGACATGTGGAGGATAAAGAGAGCTGCTGCATGAAAGCCATCCGGGAGGATGTACTGCACCGGGCTTTTACAGACATGTGGAACAAGCTGTACACCAATCAGGGAACGATATTAGAGCCGCTGTTAAAAGAGCTGACAGAACTTGTGGCAGCAAGGCAGGACAGTGAGGAAATCAGACAACTGGATAAGGAAATCAAAGATATAAGCGAGCAGAGCCAAATCCTAAACCAAGTCATGAGGAAAGGATATATGGACTCTGCTCTTTTTATGGAGAGCAGTAGCAAGCTTGGCTGGCAGCTGACGGAATGCAGAAGAAAAAAGACACTTTTGACCAGAAAGCTGCGGAGGACAAAAGAAATTGTACGGACCGAACAGCTTATCCAACTGATTGCAGAACAGGACGGATTAAGGGAGGAGTTTGACGAGCAACTGTTTAAAATGACAGCAGAGAAGATCGTGGTCTCCAAGGAACACGACATCACCTTCTGCCTGCACAACGGACTGAAACTGACGGAGAGGGGAGGCGGACAGGATGCAGTGGCACATGCCAATCGGCTATAAGGTTGTGGATGGAAAAATTACCATCTGTGAAGAGCAGAGAAAAATTGTGGAACAGATATTTACAGACTATGACAGCGGGGTGGCGGCAGGCAGGATCGCCCAGAACCTGAAAGGGAGAAACATATGCAATGCAAAAGGGAAAGTGTCCTGGACCCACGCATCCATCGGCAGGATACTGGAAAACCCAAGCTACCTTGGCACAGACTACTATCCGCAGCTCATAGGAGAGGAACTGTTTGAGAGAGTCCAGTGCAGACGGGAAAAGGTGAGGACAGAGCTTGGAAGGGCAGACCACAGGCCCGGCAGGGATGAGAGAATCCTCTTCGGAGGTGTCATCTGGTGTGCAGAATGCGGGGCAGTATGCAGCCATATCCAGCCGAGCCACAAAAAAGAGCGTGGCGGCACTGCCAAGTGGAAGTGCAAGAGTTATGTGACTGGCAGAGCAAAAAACTGCAGGAACAGTTTTATTACAGACGGGCAGGCAAAGCAGGTGTGTGTGGAAGCCATCAATGCAGTGATACGAAACAAAGGCCTGCTCCGGGTACACAGGCAGGAGGAAAAGGTCAGCCCTCAGTACCGGGTTCTGGAGCGGAACCTGCAGCGGATGAAAGAAGAACAGGAACGCACAGAAACAGACCTGATGAAATTGCTCTATGAAAGGGCAGAGGAACGCTACCGGACACTGGAGGTCAGGGATGGGGAGTTCCGGACAGAGGAGGTCAAAAACATCCTTGCAGGAAAAAAGGAACTGGAAACATTTGATGAAAATTTATATAGAAAAATAATCGCACGTATCTGGGTGCATGGCGGAAACATGGCAGAAGTGGAGTTTATCAATGGGAGCCGTGTCACAGCCGGATATAAGGATTAGGAGGGAGAGCAGATGGCAGAAACAGCAAAAAAGATCAGCATGATACCTGCCAAGGTGCAGTATGACCGGAATGTGAAACTGTCAGAGAAGAAAATGAAGGTCGCTGCCTACTGCCGTGTCAGTACGGAACTGGAAGAGCAGGACAGCAGCTATGAGGCACAGGTGGAGTATTATACCAGCAAGATATCGGAAAACGAAAACTGGAAAAATGCCGGCATCTATGCGGATGACGGAAAGAGTGGAACAAACACCAAAAAGAGGGCAGACTTTAATGTCATGATACAGGATGCCCTTGCAGGAAAGATCGACATGATCCTTACAAAGTCGGTCAGCAGGTTTGCGAGGAACACGGTAGACTCGCTGGTGACCATCCGAAAACTGAAGGAAAAGAACGTGGCGGTGGTGTTCGAGAAAGAGGGGATCAATACACTGGAGGGAACCGGCGAAATCCTTATTACCATCTTGAGCAGTCTGGCACAGGAGGAGAGCCGCAACATCAGTGAGAACATCCGCTGGGGAGTCGTGAGGAAATTTGAAAAAGGCAAGGTCATCGTAAACTGCACAAAGTTCATGGGATACACCAAAAACGAGGATGGTGACCTGGTCATCGTACCCGAAGAGGCAGAGATCGTAAAGCTGATTTTCCGGCTTTATCTGGAGGGCTACAGTACCGGGAAGATCGCAAAGCATCTGGAAGAGCAGGGAATCAAGACCGCCACAGGGCAGGACAAATGGCATTCCACGGTAATAGACAAAATGCTCCGCAATGAAAAATACATGGGAGATGCATTACTGCAGAAAACCTATACGGTGGATTTCATGACAAAAAAGAAAGTCAAGAACACTGGAATCGTACCGCAGTATTATGTGGAAGATGACCATGAGGCAATCATTCCGAAAGAGCTGTTCTACAGGGTACAGGAAGAGATGATGCGGAGGGCATCCTTATGCAAGGCGGCTGTCACCCGGAAGAAGAACCAGAAAAGCAGGTATTCCTCCACCTATGCACTGACCGGCATGCTGATCTGCGGAAAATGCGGACAGGAGTACAGGAGAGTCACCTGGGCGAGAAACGGGAAAAAGAAAGTGGTTTGGAGATGCAGCAATCGGCTGACCAACGGAGTGAAGAAATGCGGGGAATCCGAGACACTCGAAGAGAACGCATTAAACAGGGCGGTGATGGAAGCCATCCACAGGATCACAAGTGATGATATGGAATTTATGGAAAACTTCCGGCAGAACATCATCCATGTCATCGGGAGCTACAGCACCGCAAAAGAGTCCGGAGAATACGAAGAAAAGATAAAAGAAAAGCAGGATGAGATGGTGGCACTAATTGCAGAGAATGCAAAGACCGGCTCTTACACACCGGAGTTTGATGAACGCTACCGCACCATAGCAGAGGAAATCAATGCCTTAAAAGAGGCACAGAAAACAGCCAGAAACGAGAAACAGATGTCTGACAGCTATGAACAGAGAATCCAAGATATCGACCATTACTTAAGCACAAGCACCTGCCAGATACCAGAGTTCGACAATGACCTTGTCAGACGGCTGATATCGACCATCAAAGTGGAATCCAGCGAGAAGCTGCTGATACAGTTCCAGTCAGGCATTGTCATGGAAAAGGAGATTCGATATGAGTAAGGCTGCGGCAGGAATGGCAGCAAGTAAATAGGAAACGTTATTCCTGCCAGTTTATGGTAAGAATAAAATGCCCGATGATCCGGGCGTTTTATTGTTGGCACAAAAATAGGAAAGAACAGCAGGAGCGATATATAGCGGAAAATGAGTAAAGGGAAGTGGATATAGAAAAAGCACATGAAGTAAGTGTGCGACAGGAGGAGAAAAGCGTATGAATTATGAGCAACTGATAGAAGAACTGAGGGAGGAAATGTTACAACTTGTAAACACGAAATGTGATGCACTGCTCCAGATGTACCGGAGTGGGGAGATGCATACAGATAAGAGAGATACGATCCGGGAAAGCAGCCTTATCACAGTATCCCCGGCGGAACTGAAAGGGAAAAGACCACTGGCAGTCCAGTTCGCACCGGGAGAATGGATAGAGACACCTACATGGAGAAAGGTGGCACAAAAGATTTTGCAGACCTGTAATGAACAGCCGGATATCCATGAGCGGTTTATGGAAATGTGTGGAAAAGTAGCCGGACGCTGGAGGACGATCCTTGGCAGTTCACCGGAAGAAATGGATGTACCGATAAAGGTGGATGAGGAACTTTATTTTGAGGGAAAATTTGACACCGAAGCGATGTTAAACATGTTAGAGAAAAAAGTGCTGGAACCGACAGGGGTTGATTACAGCAGCATTAAAATCCGGTATATGGGAAAAGGGCAGGAAGCAGCAAAAAGTGTAGAGCCTGTACCAGAGCAGGATGCTTTGGAGCATGAGGAGCAGGAACAACATGCACCGGTGCAGACAATGTGAAAAATGGACGGAATCAAGACTCCAAGTCTATGACAGGTTTGGAGTTTTTCTTTTGTTCCTTTTCCAAATATAAAAATTGATTGTATAAAAGAAATGGGTAAGTTATAATATAGGTGTGGTCAGATGCCTTTTTGGGGATGACTATATCTGTTACAAAAAGGAGGAAGGCCAGTGAATACAGAATTAAAAAATGCAGTGAAAGTCACAGATTCAAAAGCACAGTATGATACGAGTGCAAAGCGTCTGTTAGGACAGAAAAGCATACTGGCACATATACTGGTAAAAACAGTTGATGAGTTTAAGGGCATGAATCCCAAGGATGTGGTTGACTGCATCGAGGGGACACCACATATCAGTACGGTACCGGTAGAGCCTGGACTCACAAATGCAGCCAGCAAAAAAAATGGTGAAAGACTGGTCGGTTTCAACACAGAAAATGAAGAAATCAATGAAGGTCTGGTAAGATTTGATATCGTTTTTTATGTGCGCATGAAAGATGGATTGTCACAGATTATCATCAATGTAGAAGCACAGAAAGACGAGCCGACGGGATATGAAATCTTAAACCGGGCAATCTTTTATGTGAGCAGACTGATCTCATCACAAAAAGAACGTGATTTTGAGAATTCTAGCTACGATGACATTAAGCGTGTATATTCAATCTGGGTATGTATGAACATGGAAGAGAGCAGCATGAGCCATGTGCATCTCACAAAAGAAGATTTGATCGGTTCCTATGAATGGAAGGGAAATCTTGACCTGTTGAATATCATCATGCTTGGACTGGCAAAGAATCTGCCGGAACATGATGAGACATATGAACTGCACCGTCTGTTATGTGCGCTGCTGTCACGGGAACTTACAATAGATGAAAAACTAAACATAATTGGAAATGAATACGATATTCCTATTGAGGAGAACTTCAGGAAGGATGTGAGCGTTATGTGTAACTTGAGTCAGGGAATTGAAGAAAAGGGTATTGCGATTGGAGAAGCAAGAAAAGAAGAAAAAATTATTCTTAATATGCATAACAATGGTTTTACTGTAGAGCAGATTGCTATGGCTACAGATAAAAACGTAGAAGAAGTGAAAGCGATTATTGCAGGGAAGGAACCTGCGCTTGCATAAAGTTATGTAAGAAAAAGAGAGCCTTTGAGTTTAAATAACTTGGAGGCTCCTGTTATATGAAGATTTGGGAAATAATGGATATTGTTGAATTATCTGATGAAAAAAAGTAGAGGATGGTTATATTGACGAAATATGAAATAGAAACAGCAATTATTGGAGAGTTAGCTGAATTTATGCCAACTGTAAAATATATGCCTCTTGATAAGGGACTGCCTTTATTGAGAAAAGAGGCGTGGAGAATTGCAGATAAATATGATACTGATGCAGCAAATGTAATGAACATAATGATGAAAAGATATGGTGAATTGGAGAATGATGACTAAGGTAAAAAAAGGATTGGCATTAGTAATTGGTAACGCAGATTATAAATATCAACCGAAAGTGCTTTCTTGCAAGAAAGACGGTTTAGATATGAAAAATATGCTGGAAAAATTAAATTTTGATGTTATATATGGTGTAGATTCAACAAGAGCGGATATGTATGAAATCATAGAAGAATTTATAAAGAATGCAGAATTATATTCTGTGATTTTAGTTTACTATGCTGGACATGGAGTGCAAATTGATGGTGAAAATTATTTAGTTCCTATCGATTGTAGATACAATCCTTCAAAGGCTATTTTTATTGCAACATCATTAGTAGGAATCAATGCAATAATTGATTATATGAATGGACACCCAGAAAAAATAAATATAATGATTTTGGATGCATGTAGATCTAATCCGGGATTTTCGCGTGATATAGTTGGAAGTGGCTTGGCAGAAGTGAGAGCTGGAAGTGGCACAATAATTGCTTTTGCAACGTCACCCAATAAAAGTGCTGGTGGCGCAGCCGATGAAAAGGGAAATGGCTTTTATACGCAATGTTTATTGCAACACATTGCATCTCCGAATATTAAAATAGAGGATATGTTTAAAGCTGTTAGAAATGATGTAGTTGCATTGACGTCCAACGAGCAAATACCGTGGGAAAATACTTCGCTTAATTCGGATTTTTACTTTAACACAATGGCACAAGACGAAATAAATGAAAGTATTTATCAAAGAATACGCAATAATTATTGTGCTGAAGAATTGTTGAATTTAAGTAAATTGTATGGATATTCAATTTCGGATGTGATGAGAATATATCAGAGACAAAAGAGCGAAAAACCCGGAGGAATATATATTAAAGATACAGAAGCATTTGAACAATATATTCTAGAACAAATATTACAATTAGGATTTAGGTTAGAGAACTATCGTTGGATATATAAAGATATGCCAGTGATTATGGGAGAATTTTACCATAATTATCAAAACATAGTAAAAAAATAATTTAAAATGGATGTAATCAAGCCTCCAAGTTTACAACAGATTTGGAGGTTTTATTTTGTCCATTTGAGGGGGAAGCAATTTTCAAAATAAGAAGATTTATGGTATAATGAGATTTAATAATAAATCTATATTTAAGGATTTCCATAGGGGGATAGGTAATAAGTATGACTAATGAAAATAATAAAAGCGATTTTGAATTGCAAATGGAACAATTATATATGTGGAAATTACTGGAGGAAAAATGTAGGAAAAATGGAGATAGAAGAACGCCAGCTTTAATTTTTAATGTTGGAGAGTATGCTGTTTTGAAATCAAAAGCCATAATAAGATATATGAAAGAGTTTACGCTGCATGATAGTGTGCATATGTTTAATATGTTACATATAATAGAAAAATTATTATCTGTAGATATTGTTGATAGTTTATCGATACCAGATTTAATGTTAATTTTCCTATCGGTGTTTTTACATGATATAGGTATGTGTCCAGATGAGACAAGCATACAAATATGGATGGGGAAGATTGACACATCGCAAGAACAAAACAAATATTTAAAGGAAGAATATGTTAGATTTAGCAGATTTAAAAAAACATATGTTTCGTATTTGAAAGAAATTGAAGAATTAAAAGAAGAAGAAATGGAGGAAAGTATAAATTTAATTGAGGAATATATTGTTTCTGAATACATTAGAGAAACTCATGCAGTTAGAGCCAAAGAGTATATTGCAAAAGATTGGGGAGGTAAAATTACATATGGTGATACTGATCTGACGAGTGATTTGGCTAATATATGCTTTAGTCATAATGAAGATTATAAATATGTATTACAATTGGAACATTTAAAATTGTGCGGTTATAATACATACGCATGTATACCGTTTATAGCTACATTGCTCAGATTAGCAGATATAATAGATTTTGACCCTAAAAGGGCACCAAGAATACTTTTTGAGCATCTTTCCATAAGAAATGCCGTATCAGTACAAGAATGGAAAAAACATTTGGCTATTAGCGCGTGGACTTTTACAAAGAAGTCACTTATATATGCAGCAGAATGTGAACATCCAGCAACTGAATTATCAGTTAGACATTTTTGTGATTTGATTGATAATGAATTAAGAAATGCTTCGCATGTAATTACTAATCTGCATGCAGGCGAATTAGATGATGTTTTAGGACGCTATAAAAAGGTCCAATTTCCGTTACAAGTAGATAGAAGTCGTATAGGTGCAAAAAAAAATATAATTACTAATAAACCATTATATAGATATCACGAAACAGCGTTTAGTCTAAGTAAAAATCAAATTATAGATTTATTAATGGGAACGCAGTTATATGATAGTCCAGATGTTGCATTGAGAGAATTGGTGCAAAATTCTATTGATGCATGTATGCTAAGAAAAAAGGTATGTGAGTCGTATGGAATTTTATATGAGCCAAGGATTTTGATATATTACTATCAGCATGAAGGGAGAGATTATCTTTCAGTAGTTGATAATGGAATGGGGATGAATCAGGAAATTATTGATAATTATTATACAAATATAGGATGCTCATATTATAAATCTAATGATTTTTTTGATATGACATCTAAACTAAATATTTCATTTAGTCCTATTTCAAAGTTTGGAATTGGGATTTTGGCATGCTTTATGGTATGTAATGAAATGCAAGTTGAAACAAGAAGGGTCATAGATAAATATACATATGATAATCCAATTTCAGTGAAAATAGAAGGTTATGATAGTTTGTTTGTAATTCGCGATGGAGAAAAAGAAGATTTAGGAACAGACACAACGTTAAAATTAAGAAAAAATCATCCATGGGAAAAAATGAATAAAGAACAATTTATTGGTTGCGTACAATCAACAATTAAAAATCCTCCGTTCCCAATTCATATAAATTATGAAGATGTAGATACGTATGTATATGAAAAAAATGATAAGCAGCAAGAAAGTGATTTACAAAAGATAAAAAAGTTATGGACGGTTGCTCCTAATATAAAAAGGATAGATTTTAGAATAGAGGTTCCAGAATATGGATTTAGTGGATTAGCCAGTGTTGCATATATAGTTCAAGACAATAAACCAGCAAAAGAAATACGGGCACATTCACACACAGTTGTTATTGATGGTGAAGAGTACTCTTTATCATCAAGTTATACGTATGATGATTACGGTATATTTAAAAGTTCGGATAGTTTAGAATTGACAGATGAAAATATGGTAAAGATAACGTCTAATACAAGTACGACGATGCCATCATATGCAGAAGTGTCACTTCGAGGAATATCAATACCATGTAATTTTTTTAGTGATTTTAGTAATTCAAGGCAGGAAGCAATAATCAATTTCCCGCTACCTACATTGTTGGTTCTTGATATATACGACAAAACAGAACTTAATCTAAATACGTCAAGAACAAACGTAGTATATGATAAAAAGTGGATATTATTTGAAAAAAGAATAGTATTGACTTTGTGCAAAAAAATGCAGATGAAATTAAAAAAAACAGAATGGAAGAGTTTACAAAGAATAATTATTGAAAAGTTAACAAACCCTGAATTGAAAAAAATAGTGGAAACAATGTCAATTGAATAAAAATGATGATAAAAGGTATTTTGATAATACAATAGACATATTTTTTATAACTTAAATAATGGGGATTGCAATAGCTTTCACTTCCAGAGAATAGTAAAAACTCTGGAAAGTGCATCTCAATTACCCTATCGACACATGTGGAGACGGTTGTTCTTTTGTCCCAACTGAAACAAAAGCCGGATGATTACATTAATGTCACAATTGAACTTGATGATGTGGATATAACATCTGCAGAGACTAAGGCAACATATGATGAGATAAAGAAGTATGTGTTTGAACATAATGCCGGCATGAAGGTTTCCAATCTGTATATTTCACAGGTAAAGAGAAAATGTGGAATTGAGGTTGGAAAGAATTATAATTTACCTAAAAATGAAGATAGTAGGCAACCACAGTGCCCGGAGGATAAGGAGAGAGCAATTGTGGAGGCATTGGAGCATTTTAAGATGATTCAGCAGGAATAAAAGGAGTTTGATAAACTTGAATTTGTGGAGAATACTGACTTATGAAAATACATATTATTGGTTGCAGTGGTTCTGGAAAAACCTATTTAGCAAATGCACTTTCAAAAAAGTATAATATTTCCCATTTCGACTTAGATGATATTCAATGGGATAATAACGCCAAAGAATATGGCAAAAAGAGAACGCTTGATGAACGAAAAGCGTTATTACAAGAAATATTATATAATAATGATGAGTGGATAATTGAGGGGGTATATTATGCCTGGGTACAGCAAAGTTTTGATGAAGCTGATAAAATATATGTTTTAGATATGCCTGGTTATTTATATAAAAGTAGAATTATTATGCGCTCTATAAAAAGAAAATTGGGAATACAAAAAGGGAAAAGAGAAACTTTGAAATCGGTCTATAACCTTTTGAAATGGACTGAAACTTTTCAGAATAAAAATCTGAAAGAAATAAGAAGTATTTTAGATAGATATGATGATAAAGTTATATGGCTATCAAGAAAAAAAGATGTAGAGAAAATAATAAAGGCGGTATGATAACTTCCAGATTTGTATGTATGGTAAATCTAAACTGTATTTTAGCAATATTTCCTGAGTGGGGGCAGAAAGTGCCCCCGGAATTCAAAAATGGCTCCATTTTGCGCCCCCGTTTTTTAAAATCTGGAATCTAAACAAGATTACAATGAAATCAGAACATAAAAAGTGGGGGCAAAAAGCGCCGTCAAAATCATAAAGTGGGGGCGGAAAGCGCCACCAAAATGATAAAATGGGGGCAAAAAGCGCCCCCACATATAATAAACAAAGGGTTCAAGGGAAAAATCCCTTGCTAGAACGGCATTTGGATGGAGACATCTCTAATGCGTATCTAGCCGTCGCTGGGGACTGATATATAAGAAGGAATATTGTTTAAGCAGGAAAAGACATAGAAGACTCTGGCTATATCGCAGGATATGTGCCTTGAAATAATTGATTTGTGATAGATAGAAATATTTGAAAACTACCATTCAGTAAAATCTATTCCATTTTTAAAAGCCTTGCGATAAAATATGTTCTGTGAATTATTCACAAGATAATATTTTAAGGATGCTTGGCAATGAACAAGGATTTTGAACGCTGCTGTAGCTTTCTTGCAGACATGATTATTAAATATGCACCAGAGATAAAAGAAGAAGTAGAGGTGTGCATGATGATCAAGGATTCAATTGATGACGAGAAAGTAAGCAGGCAGAAACAATTTGACCGGTTCTGTTATTACTTAGGTGGGATAAAACAGCTTCTGGACAAAAAGGCTGCATAGGCAGCTGGCATCCTGTAGATAATATGCTACGGGATGTATACATATATTACGGGACTTCATTCATAAGAGTGGAGTCTTTTTGTTTTATTCTTTCATCTTGGAAAAAAGTTTAGGTTGAACAGAGGTTGGAATAATGATAAGATTTAGTTGGGACAATAGTGAACACATGTGTTCACATTTTATAACTAAGAAGTAATGGATTGGAGCGGTGATATGGCGGACAAAATTGGAACAGGTGAATGTGGGGAAATTCTCATATACCAGACAGATAATGGACAGACAAATATAGAAGTTAAAATAGAAGATGATACAGTATGGCTGACACAACAGCAGCTTACTGAATTATATCAATGCAGTAAATCAAATATAAGTGAACATATAAAGCATATATTCGAAGAAGGGGAATTGGATAAGGATTCAGTTGTTCGGAAATTCCGAACAACTGCAGATGATGGAAAAACATATAATGTTACTTATTACAATTTAGATATGATTATATCTCTTGGATACCGTATTAAATCAGTGATTGCAACAAGATTCAGGCAGTGGGCTACAAAGCGGTTAAAAGAATATATGATTAAGGGATTTACGATAGATGACGAACGTTTGAAAGGAAATGGTGGAGGAAATTACTGGAAAGAGTTACTTGACAGAATCAGGGATATCAGATCTTCAGAAAAGGTCTTGTATCGTCAGGTTCTTGATTTGTATGCTACGAGCGTAGATTACAATCCTCATAGCGAAGAGTCTGTTAGATTCTTTAAAATTGTTCAGAATAAACTTCACTATGCAGCACATGGTCATACTGCGGCAGAGGTTATATATCAGCGGGCAGATGCAGAAAAGCCATTTATGGGACTTACTTCATTTATCGGAGAATTACCAGCATTAAAGGATATAGGAATTGCAAAGAATTATCTTGAAGAAAATGAACTCAAAGTATTAAACAATCTTGTTTCTGGTTATTTTGATCTGGCTGAAATTAATGCAATTGAGCATAAGCCAATGTATATGGATGATTATGTAAAGCAGCTGGATAGTGTGTTGTCATCAGGAAATAGAAAACTTTTAACTGGAGCTGGTTCTGTAAGTCATAAACAGGCATTGGAGAAAGCGAAAGCGGAATATAGAAAATATCAGGAGATTACTTTGACGCCAGTCGAAAAAGCATATCTTGAAAGCATTAAAGAGGTTTCCAAGGAAGTAAAAAGGAGATAACATCTGATGAAAAAACAGCAGAAATGTTACATATACACAAGAGTTTCCACTTCCATGCAGGTAGAAGGCTACAGCCTTGATGCACAGAAGGACAAGCTTAGAAAATACGCAGATTATCAGGAAATATCTATCGTCGGGGAATATTCGGATGAGGGTAAATCGGGTAAGAGTGTGGAAGGCAGACCACAGTTTAAACAGATGTTATCGGATATAGAAAATGGTAAAGATGATGTTGATTATGTGCTGGTATTTAAACTGTCACGATTTGGAAGAAATGCTGCAGATGTTTTATCATCATTGCAGAAAATGCAGGATTATGGAGTTAATCTTATCTGTGTAGAGGATGGAATTGACAGCTCCAAGGATGCCGGGAAACTGATGATATCTGTGTTATCTGCAGTAGCAGAGATAGAGCGTGAGAATATACTTGTTCAGACAATGGAAGGCCGCAGACAGAAAGCGAGAGAAGGCAGATGGAACGGCGGATTTGCACCATATGGCTATCAGCTGGTAAATGGTGAGCTTATCATTGCAGAGGATGAGGCAGAGATTATCCGCATAATATATGATAAATTCGTCAATACAACGATGGGAATGGCTGCGATAGCCGCATTTTTAAATAACAGTGGTTATAAGAAAAAGCTTCGCCAGAATAACATAATTGAAGGTTTCTCTACATCATTCGTCAAAGGTGTGCTGGATAATCCGATATATTGTGGTAAGCTTGCATTTGGAAGAAGAAAAAATGAGAAGATTCCGGGAACAAGGAATGAATATCATATCGTAAAACAAAAGGAATACATGTTAAGTGATGGAATCCATGAGGCAATCATATCAGAAGAAATGTGGAATCAGGCACACAGAAAGCGTCAGGAGACAGGTGTTTTACAGGTAAAAACGCACAGCCTTGAACATGAGCATATTTTATCTGGAATTATCAAATGTCCTGTCTGTGGAAGCGGTATGTATGGCAATGTAAACCGCAAGAAGCATCCGGATGGAGGTTATTACAAGGATTATTTCTATTATGCATGCAAGCATAGAAAACTGTTTGACGGTCACCGCTGTACCTATAAGAGACAGTGGAATGAGGACAGGATTAATGCGGCAGTTGAGAAAATTATCCGCAAATTTGTGAAGAATCCAAAGTTTGAGCAGGAAATCCGTAAGCAGATAGGAAGCAGCATTGATACTTCGGAGCTTGACAAGGAATATGATGGATTAAAAGATAGACTGAGCCAGACAACCGGGGCAAAAAACAGGCTTGCTGACCAGATGGATCATTTATCTGTATCCGATAAGAATTATGACAAAAAATATAATGACATGCAGGAACGTTTGGACAAGCTATATGATGAAATCACTGATATTGAGGATGCCATGGAAGAAGTCGAAACAAGACTATATAATATCAGGCAGGACAAAATCTCAGAAGATAATGTTTACCAGTTCCTTTTATTCTTTGATAAGCTGTATGATAAATTTACAGATCTGGAAAAGAAGACATTTTTGAAGAGCTTCCTGTCTGATGTATTTATCTATGAGGAAGAGCAAAAGGATGGTAGAATATTAAAAGGTCTCCGGTTTAAATTTCCGATATATATGAATGGCAGAAATGTATTGGGTGTGGATTGGGACAACGAAAGTACAGATGAGACAGTTGTCTTGCTTTCCAAGTGAATGGTCGATACAAGAAAAGTGAAGGTGGACTTCTCCCTGGAGGATATGGATTTATCTGAATTTAAGGGGCGCTAAAGGTCCGGGGGACCTTTGTCTGGCACGGATCGAAGCGGAGCGGAGACAAGCAGCTTATGAGCAGATAAAGGCATATGTACTGCAACAGACAGGACTTAAGGTTTCGTCATTGTATATAGCACAGGAGAGGAAAACAGGGTAGCTGATGTGGAACATATTCCGTGGGTGGAGCGGGAGCTGATGGTTATGAGAGAAGTGAGGGAGTTGCAGTAATAAAGATGATTTATATAATTTTAACTTTAGTTTCAGGAATTTTGCTGTCAGGAGTATGGTTTGGGCTTAATTTTCTGATACAGATATGTGTGGAAAAGTCAAAAGCAAAATTTTTGGAACGCTATAGTGTAATAGCTGCATCTGTGATACCATTAGTTTTCATCTTAAAATACAACAGACTGGAATTATGGAATTATCATAGTCTTGCTGATTGGAAAAACTGGATGATTCTGGCTGTTACAGTATTATTGTCAGCCATTGTCATTTCCATAAATCAGGTTGCGGAAATCCCACGCGGAAAAGAATTATTGCTTTATGCGTTAGATGGTGTCTGTATGGAAATCCCGCAGCGTATGATGATGCAGACATTTAGCGGTGTTCTTTTCATGCACTGGGGATTAGATTTGTATTTGTCCATACCGGTTACAGCGTTTGCCTGGTGTATCAGCATCTGTATACAATGTCTGATCTGCAAATTAAAATTTGACCGGAAAATAGTAATAGAGATAGCGGCATCCTTTCTGTTTTCTATGGGAGCCGGATTACTATTATTAAAAAGCGGATTTATTGGACTACCTATGGCAGGACATTTTTTAGAACGTATTTTGAGTACAATTATCCGTAAAATCCGAAGATAAAAGAAAGGAAGAAAGTCCATGACAACCAGACAGGAAGCATTATCTTTTGGCATGACATTTAAAGATGTCTATCAGGACACACCGTTCCACGATCCAAACTGGATTCCGGTGCGGTATAAAAAGAACAAAAAGGCATTTCTCTGGACTTATGAGTACGAAGGACAGATGCGCATAAATATAAAAGTTGATCCGCAGTGGCGCGATTTCTGGCGGGAGGCATATGCAGCGGTGATTCCGGGATATCATCAGAACAAGGAACACTGGAATACCGTTATTCTGGATGGAAGCATACCGGATGAGGAAATCAGACGGATGATCGCAGAGAGTTATGATCTGATCTGCGGAAAAAAATAAATTCATTTGTAAAGAACAATCAAGAAGTGAGGCAATAGTGTGAAAAATAAGATTTTTCACACGCAAGATTTGTGCTTGCGCACAAACTTGAGATGCGCAGAAAGCTGCGCAAGAATGGAGATTTTTATGTCAGCAAAAGATACAATGGAAAATAAAATCACAGAGGGAGTCATCTGGAAACAGCTTTTATTATTCTTTTTCCCGATCCTGGTGGGAACATTTTTCCAGCAGCTTTACAATACGGTGGACGCGGTGATCGTCGGGCGGTTTGTCGGAAAAGAGGCACTATCCTGCGTCAGCGGTTCGTCCGGTCAGATCATCAATCTGGTGGTCGGATTTTTTACCGGATTATCTGCCGGCGCAACAGTTATGATCTCCCAGCATTTTGGGGCAAAAAATGAGGAACAGCTGCATAAGGCACTGCACACGGCATATGCATTTGCAATCACAGGCGGTATCATTGCCGGAGTGATCGGTGTTGTTATGACACGTATGGTTTTAAAATGGATGAATACGCCGGAAAATCTGCTGCCTGACTCGACACTTTATGTGCGGATTTATTTTGCGGGACTCTTATTTATTTTTGTTTACAATATGGGAGCGGCAATCTTACGGGCAATCGGCGATTCGAAACGTCCGCTTTATTTTCTGATCGTCTGCTGCATCGTCAATATTATTCTGGATCTGGTGCTGGTGCTTGGATTTAAAATGGGAGTCCTTGGCGTGGCAGTGGCAACACTGATCGCGCAGGGGATCAGCGCTGTGCTCGTCAGTGTGGCATTAATGTATCATACTGCCGGCTTAAAGTTAATTCCACGCGAAATCAGGATCCATAAAAGTGTGCTGAAAAATATGCTCGCCATCGGACTGCCGACCGGTATCGAGTCGAGCATGTACAGTATTTCAAACGTGATCGTGCAGGCTGCGTTAAACGGATTTGGCGTTGACACAATGGCGGCATGGGCTGCATTTGGCAAAATAGACAGCCTTTTCTGGATGATCAACAGTGCGTTTGGAATCGCTGCGACCACGTTCGTTGGTCAGAATTTTGGTGCCGGAAAAATGGACCGCGTCCGCAAAGGAACAAGGGAATGTCTTGGCATGGCACTTGTAACTGCGATTCTTCTGAGTGTGATCCTAATGTCGGCGGGAAGATTTTTATTTGGCATATTTACCACAGATGCGAATGTAGTGGAAATTGGTCTTAGCATGATGCAGATCATATCGCCGACCTATTTTCTGTTTGTGTTTATTGAAGTATATTCCGGCGCACTGCGCGCGCAGGGGCATGTGATCGTGACGACGGCAATGACGATGATCGGTATCTGTGTGCTGCGTGTCGTATGGGTCACCTGGATCGTACCGGATGGCACACTCTCACAGATCGTGGCATGTTACCCAATTACATGGCTGGTCAGCGCGGTGGGGATGATCATTTATTATCATTATAAGCAGAAAAAGATTCTGGAAAAATTTGCTGCAACACATGATTTATAAACAGAGAAACTGGAAGCAGTTTTTTATAGCTACATGGTTAAAAATAAGTTCAGGAAAAGAGGATATAAATGAAACAGTCAAAAAATGAAATTAATCTCGGCGAGGGAAGCGTCGGCAGACTTTTGCTGACCTTGGCGGTACCATCTGTGATCGCACAGCTCGTCAATCTTCTTTACAATCTGGTGGATCGTATTTATATCGGTCATATCCCGGAAAACGGGGGCGTGGCACTGACCGGTCTTGGACTCTGCTTCCCGATTCTGATGATTGTCACGGCATTTTCCGGTCTGATCGGGTATGGCGGGGCGCCGCGTGTTGCTATTTTCATGGGAAAAGGCAAAAATGATGAGGCGGAGGAGATACTCGGCAACTGTACCATGGCATTGATCGTGATCGCATTGATTTTAGTTGTGGTACTGCAGTTTGCAGCGGAGCCGCTTCTGATGCTGTTTGGTGCAAGTGACAATACGCTGCCGTATGCACTTTCTTATCTGAACATTTACGGAAAAGGGACTTTGTTTGTCATGCTTACGATGGGATTAAATTCCTTTATCAATACACAGGGATTTTCCAAAGTCGGTATGAAAACGGTTCTGATCGGGGCAGTCTGCAATATTATTTTAGATCCGGTCTTTATTTTCGCATTTGACATGGGTGTGCAGGGAGCCGCGCTTGCAACGGTGATCTCACAGGCAATTTCAGCGGTATGGGTCATCCTTTTTCTGACGGGCAAACAGACAAAGCTGAAAATAAAGACAAAGTATTTTAAACCGAAAGCCTCCGTACTTTTGCCGGTATGTGCACTTGGTGTATCGCCTTTTATCATGAATGCGACGGAGAGCGCAATCAATATTGCATTTAACGCATCTTTATCACGCTACGGCGGTGATGTGGCGGTTGGAGCCATGACGATCTTAAGCAGTATTATGCAGCTTCAGTTTATGCCGGTGCAGGGAATTGCACAGGGAGCGCAGCCGATCATGAGTTTTAATTATGGAGCAAAAAAGATGGATCGTGTGAAAAAGGCATATCGTCTGCTTATGATCTGCAGTTTTACATACACGATGATCTTCTGTCTGGCGGTGGAAATCGCACCTGGATTTTTTGTGCATCTGTTCAACAGCAGTTCACAGGAATTATTTGAAATGACAAAATGGGCACTGCGCATCTATATGGCAGCGACCGGAGTATTCGGAATCCAGCTTGCGGTGCAGCAGGTATTCATGGCACTCGGACAGGCAAAAATCTCATTGTTTATTGCATGCCTGCGAAAGATTATCCTGCTGATTCCGCTGATTTATATCCTGCCGCATTTCTTTGCAGATAAAGTATTTGCCGTTTTTTTAGCAGAGCCGGTTTCGGATTTTATTTCGGTGACAGTTGCAGCGACATTATTTTTCCTCAACATTAAAAAGATATTGAAAGAGGGAGAAGTGTGAGCGTATAAAAAAATCTGAAACTGAAAAAAGGCTCCAAATACTGTCTGATGGATTCGAAATATTATCCGACGGAGCGTGATACATGGGTAACAAGGTCGAAAGTATACAAGTTTACAGCAAAATAAAATAACGTATAGGAAAAGAGAACTGTGAGAAAATAATCTCACGGTTCTTTTTTTTACTTGACAAGTGATGGTATCTTCCTGTAAGATAAAAAACGTAAAGATTGCACACAATTAAATTTAAAACAATGATTTTGAGATGGAGAGAAAAATGGAGAGAGCAGACATAGCGATTATCGGAACCGGACCTGGCGGCATTTCTGCTGCGTTGACGGCAAAGGTAAGAAATAAAAATATTTTGCTGATCGGGAAAAAGCAGATGAGCGACAAGGTCAGCAAGGCGCATCAGATCATGAACTATCCGGGACTCCCGGCGGTGACCGGAGCGGATATGGCGAAGGCGTTTGAAAAGCAGCTTGCCATGATGGAGATCGATATTACGGACAGCCGGATCGGCACAGTCTATGCGATGGGCGACTATTTTGCAATCCAGGCAGGCGGGGAAGTGCTTGAGTCAAAGAGTGTGATCTTAGCGTGCGGCGTTGTCTCCGGCAAGACACTTCCGGGCGAGGAAGAGATGTTAGGACGGGGTGTCAGCTACTGTGCGACCTGTGATGCTTGCTTTTATAAAGGAAAGAAGGTTGCCGTCATCGGTTACGGAAAAGACGCGGAGCACGAAGCCGATTTTCTTGCGGAAGTGGCAGCAGAGATACTTTATTTTCCAATGTATCAGGATGTACCTGGCGTATCAGAGCAGGTAACGGTGATCAAAGAACGTCCGAAGGAGATCTTTGGTGAAAAGAAAGTTGAGGGACTTCGCACAGAGCAGGGGGAGTACCTTGTGGATGGCATTTTTGTACTGCGGGATGCCGTATCCCCGAAACAGCTTGTGCCGGGTCTGGAATTAGACGGAAATCATGTAAAGGTCAATCTGTCGATGGAGACAAATATTCCGGGACTTTTCGCCTGTGGAGATATTACGGGAACACCGTATCAGTATATCAAAGCAGCCGGACAGGGCAATGTTGCGGCATTATCCGCAGTGGCTTATCTGGATGCGAAAAAACGCGAAGCCGGGAAGCAGTAAAGAGGCAGCCCGCATGAACAGAAATGTGTGGGACTAAAACCGGAACGTATTTTACAGCAAATATATCACAAAAAGCAGTGTGTCATGCGCAAAGAACTGCGCAGGAAAGGAAAATATTATGGTAAAGAAAATTACAAATAACGATTTAAATGAGGCAAAAAAAGGTGCAGCAGTTGTTGATTTTTCCGCAGTATGGTGCGGACCGTGCCAGATGTTAGCACCGGTGATGGAAGAATTATCCGAGGAACTCTCCGGCAAGGCAGAGTTTTACAACGCAGATTCCGATGAAAACATGGGACTTGCACAGGAGTACCGCATTGTCAGCATCCCGGCAGTCATCGTGTTAAAAGATGGCGTGGAAGTGGCAAGAACGGTTGGATTCCAGCCGAAAGACGCAATGCGCAGCTTTATCGAGGAACATCTGAATTAGAAAGAGCTGACTGTGAACTGGTACATCGTCTGGGAATAATCTGGATTGCAGAATGGTGTACCGGTAGAAATGAGGATTATCATGCCAGATAAATATGATGCATTAAAACTGGAAAACCAGTTGTGTTTTCCACTTTACGCCTGTTCCAAAGAGATCGTGCGCAAGTACAAGCCTTTTTTAGATGAGCTTGACCTGACATACACGCAGTATATCGCGATGATGGTGCTCTGGGAACACAGACAGATCAGCGTGAAAGATATGGGAGCACTTTTATATCTGGATTCCGGCACACTCACGCCTGTCCTGAAAAAGCTTGAGCAGAAAGGCTATCTTGTACGCGCAAGGGACAGTGAGGATGAGCGTGTGTTAAATGTGACGATCACAGAACTCGGCGAAAAGCTGAAAGAGGATGCCGTTCTAGTGCCAAAAAAAATGGGCTGCTGCGTGTGTCTGGAGAAAGAAGATGCTGATGAGTTGTACCGGCTGCTGCACAAAGTGCTGGGAGTGCTTGGAAAAGAATGCTACCGATAGACGGTTAGTCCGATATAAAGTCAAACAGAAAGTTAAAGTGATTTCTCCCCCTAATCCAGTTGCACCCCACCAAACCCCTATGGTAAAATTATCCTTATAAGATTGCCGGAAAACAGGCAGTCATTTATGAAGAGTAGAAACCACTGGGGGTTTTTGTTATGGAACAGACAATGTTGATCGCAGTACTGATCGCGGCACTTGTGGGATTGTTTTTGTTTGACACGGTGCGTCTGCGGCGCATGCAGGTGCAGAGGGATGCAGCGAAAGAGGAAGTTGCAGAAGTAAAAACAGAGTTTTTGTCGCGCATCAGTCACGAGATCAAGACACCGATGAACGTGATCGTGGGGGCAACGGCGTTAGGACTTGAAGAGACGGAACATCCGGAGCGGATGGAAGAGTGCTTAAACCGGATACGCGGCGCGAGTGAATTTCTGATGGGACTTTTGAATGATCTGGTGGATATGTCTAAGATCGAAAACGGAAAGTTCCATCTTCATCCCAAGCCGTATTCGTTTACGGAATTTTTAAATGAAGTGGAAAATATGATGGAGCCGATGTGTGAGCGCAAATGGATCCGATTTCATATGCCGCATGAGGAGATCAACATTAATATGATGGTTGATCCGGTGCGGTTTTTCCAGATATTTTTTAATCTGCTCTCCAACGCGGTGAAGTTTACACCGGAGGGCGGGGAGGTCACATTCCGCATCTGTAATTATGCCACGCACAACAATCAATTTTGTGCCGACTATGTGGTGTCCGACAACGGAATGGGAATGAGCGAAGAGTTTCAGCAGATTCTCTTCCAGCCATTTACGCAGGAGAGCGTGAATCAGGGGGAACGGGGAAACGGAGCCGGATTGGGACTTGCGATCGTGAGAAGCATCGTTGATCTGATGGGCGGAACGATCACGGTAAAAAGCGAGCCGCAGAAAGGTACGGAGATAAAAGTCCATCTTGAGATTGAGATTGCGGAGATACAGCCGGAGATCGAAGTGGCACACCGTTCCGCGGAGGAGATACAGAACATCCTGCGGGGAAAGAGGGTTCTGCTTGTGGAGGATCATCCACTTGATGTTGAGATCAGCAGGCGTATCTTAGAGCATGTGGCGGTAAATGTGATCAGTGCGCAGGATGGAAAAGCGGCATTAGAGCAGTTTAAAGCGGAAGAACCCTATCATTTTGATGCGATACTGATGGATATCCAGATGCCAAACATGAACGGTTTTGTTGCCGCGAGAGCGATAAGGAAGGTTGCAAAGCCGGATGCGCAGATCATTCCGATCATAGCATTGAGTGCAGACGATACGCTGGAAGATGTGAGAAAATGCAAGGAAGCGGGCATGAATGCACATATTGCAAAACCGGTTGAACCGCAAAAATTATATCAGATTTTGTGTGAGTACCTGCTTGCGCCGATTTAAGAGGTAATTTTATCCTAGGATTCGAGTGCCAAAAGGTGCTTTTCAATTTTTTGACAGCCACTAAGTTGTGAGCCACCTTTTGACACCCGAATCATAACAGAAAAATCCAATGGGCTTTATAAAGACGATAGATAGTTCACAGAGACAAAAATTTGGAAAATAAGCATGAATAGAAAAGAAAAAAATCCGGCAGGGATGATTTTGCGCGCGGAGCGGATCAGACAGGGAAAGGGGCAGAAAGAAGTCTGCTATGGCATCTGTGTGGTTTCGTATTTAAGTAAAATCGAGCGTGGATCAGCGGAGCCGGATATGGCAATTTTAAAGCAGCTTTTTGCAAGACTTGGAATCAATTATGAGACAGATTCTGCGTTTCTTACTGAGAGCAGGAAACAGATGGATGAATTTTTTTACAATCTGCAATATGGGCTGGAAAATGAAACGGTATGGAAAAAACTTGCCGGAAAATGGGACAGGCTTTTGATGTCACCGCTTACAATCGATATCAGACTGGTGTCCGCAATTTATTACAGTGAGAGCGCGTGGAAAGAAGCAGATAAAAGTTTTATCGAAAGTTTGATGAAAAAGGAAGCGGATGGAAATGACATACAGAATTTTTTGAATGAGAATGTCAGCACTTTAGCGCAGTTAGAAGACTGTATGGATGAAAAACAGTATGCCTATTACAGTCTGGTCTGTTCAAGACTCACAAAAGATCCGGCAGAGAAAATAGAGTGGTATCAGAAAGTACAGCACGGACTGCAGAACACGCTTGGCATGCGCTGTCTGATTTCCGGTTATTATGAACAGGCAGAATACGACGCGATTCACCGGATGGAGAACCGTTTTGTGACGGCGGCGTTGGAAGAGGGAAATGTATATGCACTGGCGGATTATTATTTTATGAATGGAAGCGCATATGCATGTGTCGATATGGATGAGATGATGACCGTCTATTATGAGCGCACCAGAAGGCTATTGCAGAATACCGGATGGTGGAAAGAATACGAGCAGGGATTATATTATAATATGGGGGCGACCTATCTTGCAGTTGGAAGATATGAGGAAGCACTCGACTGTTTAAACCGTGTCCGGTCAGAAGATTTCCTGCTCTGTCATAAAAAGGCATGGTTACATCTTCTCCTTGGAAATACCAGGGAGGCGGATCATTATCTTGCAATAATGAAACAGTTACTTTCCCGGAAAGATATGAAGGGTAAGATGGCAGAGCGTCTGATGTATGAGGAACTTTGCATGGAACAAAAGCAAGACTTTACGGCGGATCCGGCATATTTAGATCTGATCGAACGACTGATCACAGCTCTCAAAAAAGAAAAATCGTTTGGATTCCTCTATCAATATAAAGATGTGATCTTAGAAGCCTATACGAGGCAGCGAAAATATAAAAAGGCATTGGAGTTTAGTGAACAAATTTCCGCAAAGACCAGAAAAAGTACGTTTTAGCGTGCTTTTTTTGTGCCGATTTTCCCAAATCAATTCGCTTTATCTAGTTTAAAGTGGAATATATAATAACTGTAGCAATCGATATATGATGTCTGGAATCCACTATTTGCTCTGGACATCATAATCTTTACGCTATACTACAAAACATGAAATGAGGAAAAAGCATGTCACACCAGCAAAAAACACTCTGGACAAAAGATTTTACCAGTATCGCTATCGCAACCATTTTAACAGCCGTGGGCGGCGAAGCCATGAACCTGCCGATCAGCCTTTTAGTATTTGATGAAACCGGATCTACCTTCCTGTCCGCACTGGTGCTGATCTGCGGCGTCTTGCCGGACATTGTTCTTTCTGTTTTGGCAGCACCTTTGATCGACAAGGGCGGAAAGAAAAAATGGATTGTCGGACTGGATATTGTAACGGCGGTATTATATGCGGTGATGGGAGTCTATATCAGTGGTCATGCGTTCAACTATCTGCTGTATCTGATATTCGTTCTTGCGGTAGGGACAATCTCAGTGTTTTACCGCCTTGCATATGATGCATGGTATCCTAATCTGATCCCGAACGGGATGGAGCAGAAGGGATACGCGGTCAGCAATACGATATATCCGCTTGTCATCATTGCAATGTCCCCGGCGGCAACCTTTTTATATGAAAAAATATCCATGGCACATATTTTTTATCTGGTTTCTGGTATCACGATGGTATCTGTTGTCATAGAGAACCGGATTCATGAGGAAAAAGAAGAAGCACAGGACGATTATACATGGAAGCAGTACTGTCAGGATATCAGGGAAGGATTTCATTATCTGAAAAAAGAAAAGGGTATTCGTAACATCTATACTTATATGAGTATCACAAGCGGTGTGTCAGATGGAAATACCGTACTGATACAAGCGTTTTACCAGACAGTGCCGTGGCTTACGGTCACAATGCTTGGATTTTTAAAAAGTGCGGAAATGATCGGGAGGGGACTTGGCGGCATTTTCCAGTATAAAAAAGAAATACCGGTAAAAAAACGCTATGCGTTTACCAAATTTGTCTATACGGTCTATGGACTGATGGATATTTTACTTTTATATCTGCCATATCCGCTGATGCTGTGTAATCGCTTCCTTTGTGGGGCACTTGGCATCTCAAGTGCGACGATCCGTGAGACGGCAGTGCAGAGCTATCTGCCCGAAAATATGCGGGCGCGTATCAACGCATTTTTTAATATGGTATTTGCGATCGGAAGTGTGGCATTCCAGATGGCAGCGGGAGCACTGGGGCAGATCATGTCTTATCGGTCAGCCATTCTGATGCTCTCAGTAGCAGAACTTACCGCTATGTTTTTACTGATTTGCATTCCGGCAAAAGAAAACCGCCCCGTATATGAGGCGGTTCGGAAAACGGAGTAGTGAGATACTGCAATTTTCCAGTCAGAGAACTGAAAACCACCTCTTTATACCCGTATAGCATTGCTTATAAATCTATCACTTTTACATCAGTGGTTTTATCTCCGGTGCTGCCTGACAGCGTGCCGTCGATTCTCTTTCAATGAGTCTTGCCCGGATCTGCGTCCGGCAGAATGGAATGTGATGAACCAGAGAATTTAAAACAACGTAAGCGCATTTTCCAAGCTCATTGCGCTCCTGACGGACTGTCGTAAGAGGCGGCTCTAAGGAGGCAGAGAGCGGAAGATCATCAAAACCAATCACACTGATATCCTCCGGAACACGGAAGCCGCGCAGCTTACACTCAGCGATCACACCGGAAGCAATCAGGTCGTTGCCGCAGATGATCGCGGTCGCACCTGCGCCGAGAAACGTCGGGACGTGATATTTTGCGCTGTCTGCCACATAATAGCCGTAGGCGGTCAGCTTCTCATCAGCAGCCAGTCCATGAGCTTTCATGCTGTTATAAAATGCTTCCTGGCGCTGCTCGGATACCATGGAGTGCAGGGAACCGTTTAAGAAAGCAATTTTTTTGTGGCCGAGGGTATACAGATGATCTACGGCTGCGTCGATACCTTCGTAATTATCGGTGCCGACATAGCAGACATTAGGATTTTTTTCGATATAGTTATCAAAGAGAACAGTCGGCATTGTGGTGTGGGAAAGCTGCTGCATCCATTCGTCATGCAGGGCGAATCCGACTAAAAAGGCACCGCAGAAACCGTTCTTTAACATGTATGTATCATATTTTTCTGTAAGCTGAAAAGCAGGTGTGACCGGAATAACGGTGACATCCCAATTATGGCGGAAAGCATTCTGTTTGAAACCGAGTACGATATCGTAGCCAAACTGATCTTCTGTTTCATATTCCATATTTTCGATAAAAACCGCCAGTTTGCGGTTCTCTTTTTTCTTTGACTTTTTGGTCGCATATCCCATTTCAACTGCAGTATCAAGAACCATCTGACGTAATTCTTCGCTGATGTCACTTGCGCCGTTTAAACCTTTTGATACGGTACTGACGGAAACACCGAGTCTTGTTGCAATATCTTTGATTGTTGCCATGGATAAGATCCTCTCCTTAGTAAAAACAGTTAATTTTTATATATTATATAAAGAAAAGAAAAAGTTGACAAGCAGACATACTAAAATTTTCGAAACTTTCGAGTGCTTTCGTTGTAAAAATAAACAAAAACGATATAGCAAAAACGGCAAATATGGCAAAAACGTTGTTAAAAGTTGCAAATTCGTTGACAAAAAACGTTTCCAGTAATAAAATTATCACAGATACGAAAAAAAGCGAAACAAAATGAGAGGAAGGACCGGGGAAGATCATTGGATGCAAAAAGAATGGCAAGGGGAGCAGGAATCCTCTTAGCGATCACAAGTTTACCATCTTCATACGGAATTGGTACATTAGGAGATGCGGCATTCCAGTTTATAGATCTGCTGGTGGATTTAAAACAGCGTTACTGGCAGGTGCTGCCGATCGGTCCAACCAGTTTTGGAGACAGTCCGTATCAGTCATATTCCGCATTTGCCGGGAATCCATATCTGATCGATCTGGATGATCTTGTGCAGGAGAAGCTGCTTAGTGTGGAAGAGATCCGAAGTTTCCATTGGGGAAATGATGAAGCGGATATTGATTATGCGATGATTTATGAGAACCGCTTTAAAGTTTTGAAAATGGCGTTCGCACGATTCAATATCGAAAATGAAGTTTTTGTAACGTTCTGTGAGGAAAATGCCGGATGGCTTTCTGATTATGCACTTTATACTGCATTAAAGAAACATTTTGGTGATGAGGAATGGCAAAAGTGGGACGAACCGCTTCGAAGCCGGGATTCTGAGGCATTAAAAGAGTATGAAACAACGTTACATACAGACATATTGTTCTATGAATTCTGCCAGTTTGAATTTTTTAAACAATGGAAAAAATTAAAAGAATATGCAAATAACAGAGGTATCCAGCTGATTGGTGATCTTCCGTTTTATGTGGCATTAGACAGTGTGGATGTATGGGCAAACCGGGAACTTTTCTTATTGGAAGAGGATGGGACGCCAAAAGGAGTTGCAGGTTCTCCGCCGGATGCATTTTCAGAGAATGGACAAAAGTGGGGAAGTCCGGTATACAACTGGAGCCGGATGGAAGAAGATGGATTTGCCTGGTGGCAGGCGCGCATGTTAGAACATGCAAAGCTGTTTGATGTAATACGGCTTGATCATTTTGCAGCGATCGTAAAGTATTATGTCGTACCGAACAAGGCAGAAGATGGAAGAAGTGGAAAGTGGAGTAGGGGACCTGGAAAGAAACTTACGGATGCAATCGAAAAAGTGATCGGAGATACACACATCATCGTTGAGGATATCGCAGGAAAGAGTCCGATACCGGGTGTGAAGAAGCTGATGGCAAGAACCGGATGGCCGGGCATCAAGATTTTGATGTTCGCATTTGGGGATGATACGGCAAACGAACATCTTCCACATAATTACACCGACTGCAATCTTGTCGTTTATGCGGGAACGCATGACAATGAAACAATTGTTGGTTACTTCAGGGACAAAACAGATTATGAGCTTGCTTATCTGTACGAGTATCTGAATATCAAATATAAAGAAGAAATACCGGATGCGCTGATCCGGGCTGCCTATGCAAGCATTGCAGATGTGGTGATCATACAGATGCAGGATCTGATGAAGCTTGGAAATGAAGCGCGGATGAATGCACCATCCACCGTCGGGAGAAACTGGAGATGGAGGATCGGAACGGATGAACTGAGTGAGGAGCGGAGGGCATGGATCCGGACGCTTGCGTCGGTTTATCACAGATAATTATGTTATAAAGTGCAGATTGCATTTTATATAAAAACAAAGTTCATGAAAACTTTTTGGGAAAAAGAAAAGGAGAGGAAAAAATGAAAAAGAAAGCAGTGTCATTATTAATGGTAGCAGCTATGGTGACAACCATGGCAGCAGGATGCGGAAACAAAGCCGCAAACAATGCTGGAAGCGATGCAGCAGCAGACAACAACACAACAAGTGATGCAGCAGCAGAGGAGACAGCAGGTACTGAGGCAGCAGCCGCAGGTACTGAGGCAGCAGCCGCAGATTCTGAAGATGAGCCATGGTCCGGTACAATTACAGTATGGAGTCCACAGGAAGATCAGGACACAGGCTGGCTTGCAAAAGAGTGTGACGCATTCAACGCAGCTCATCCAAACTGGGATATCACTTTCAATTACGGCGTATGTGCAGAGGGTGATGCAAAATCAACTGTTACACAGGACGTTGAAAATTCTGCAGACGTATACATGTTAGCAAACGATAACATCCCGGATCTGGTATCTGCAAACGCATTAGCAGAGCTTGGCGGAAGCTATCTTGACTATGTAAATACAACAAACTCTGATTCTATCGTAGCATCAGTTACTTACAATGATTCAGTAGTAGCATTCCCATTCACATCAAATACATGGTTCATGTACTATGATAAGAGTGTATTTTCAGATGATGATATCAAGAGCTTTGATACCATGTTAGAGAAAGGAAAAGTTTCCTTCCCATTATCTAATTCCTGGTATATTCAGGCTTTCTATGTAGCAAACGGATGTACATTATTTGGTGATGGTACTGATGCGGCAGCAGGTGTCGATTTTAGTGGTGACAAGGCAGCTGCAGTTACTGAGTATCTTGTAGACCTTTGCAAGAATCCAAACTTCATTAATGATGCAGATGGAGCAGGTATTGCCGGTTTACGTGATGGCAGCGTTAATGCCATTTTCTCAGGTACATGGGATGCAGAATCTGTAAAAGAAGCTCTTGGCGATAACATGGGTGTTGCAGCTCTTCCTACTGTAAATATCGGAGGAACAGAGGGTCAGATGAAATCTTTCATAGGATCTAAAGCAATCGGCGTTAATCCAAATACAGAGAATATGCAGGTTTCTATGGCTTTAGCAGCTTACCTTGCAGGTGAAGATGCCCAGAAAGATCATTATGATATGAGAAATATCCTTCCTACAAATACAAACCTTGCAATCTCAGATGATGAAATTGCTACGGCAGTTACAAAAGTTATGACAGATACATCTATCATGCAGCCATTAGTAAGCGAAATGAGCAACTACTGGTCACCGGCTGAGAACATGGGTAAAGCACTGGTCGCTGGTGAGATCACAGCTGATAACGCAGCAGAGAAAACAGAAGATATGAATACAGCAATGAACACAGACGTTGCACAGTAAAAGATTTTTTACTGGCAGGAATCCCAGGATGCCCGGACTGGCATCCTGGCTGTTCCTGTATTGAGATTTAAAGGAGGCCCATAACGTGAAAAAGGCTGGAATGAAAAAAGGAAAAAATAAAGAATTTTCAACACCGTACACAGTTACAAATGCGGTGACAAAAGGAAATATAGTCACAAAACTTTCCCTGTTGATTATGGGCTTAGGAAATATCGCACATAAACAGATTGGAAAGGGAATCATGTTTCTTGCAGTAGAAGCTGCATATATCTGGTACATGATCCAGTCAGGAATTTATAATTTATCTATGCTGCCATCTCTTGGATGGAGAGAGCAGGAAAAAGTATGGAACGAAAAAAAGAGTATTTATGAATATACAGCAGGTGACCAGTCATCACTGATTCTGTTGTATGGAGTGGCAACGGTTTATATTACAGCAATGTTTATCATTGTCTGGAGAGAGTCCATAAAGAGCTCTTATAAATCGGAAGTGCTGGCAAAATCAGGAAAGCACTTAAACAACTTTAAAGAAGACTGCAAGAGTTTGTTAGATCAAAATTTATATAAATTACTGTTGGCAGCGCCGGTTATGGGAATTTTAATTTTTACGATCTTACCACTGATCTATAACATTACCATGGCGTTCACGAACTACAGTAAGGCCAACGATCATCTGGTATTATTTGACTGGGTGGGACTGGCAAATTTTAAGAAGATTTTAAACTTCGGTGACAGCATCGGAAAACAGTTTTATTCCGTATTGGGATGGACACTGATCTGGGCGATCCTAGCGACTGCATTAAACTATATCCTCGGTATGATCTTAGCGATCATCATCAACCGTAAGGAAACAAAAGGAAAGGCATTCTGGAGATTCTGTTTTGTACTTTCCATCGCAGTACCGCAGTTCGTATCATTACTTATCATGCGTACTATGTTACAGCCGACCGGTATCGTAAATACATTGTTGTTAAAATATGGTCTGATCGATACCGCATTACCGTTTTTCTCAAATGCAACATGGGCAAGAGCAACTGTTATCATTATCAACCTCTGGGTAGGTATTCCGTATACCTTACTTCAGGTAACCGGTATTTTACAGAATATTCCGGGTGAGCTTTACGAGGCAGCAAAGATCGACGGAGCAAATGCTGTACAGATTTTCTTCAAGATCACATTGCCTTACATGTTATTCGTTATGACACCGTACCTGATCACACAGTTTACGGGAAATATCAATAACTTCAATGTCATCTTCCTTCTGTCAGGTGGAAATCCTACTCCGGTGGATGCCACGGCAGGAAAGACAGACCTTCTTGTTACCTGGCTGTATAAGCTGACGGTTGATAAGAACTATTATAACTTAGGTGCTGTTATTGGTATTATGACATTTATTGTACTTGCGATCGTAGCATTGGTAACATATCGCAATACCGCATCCTATAAAGATGAGGAGGGATTCATGTAATGAGCAGGACACATACGAGTACAGCAGCAGTGGCTGCGAAAAAAAGTGGTGCATCCAATACGGCGAAAATCCGTAAAACAGTTGTAAATGTGATCATTCACATTTTTCTGGCAATACTGGCATTTATCTGGGTTCTCCCGATTTTCTGGGTAATCCTTACAAGTTTCCGTGGTGAGAAAGGTTCCTATGTAACCACATTTTTCCCGAAAACATACACACTTGATAACTACATTAAATTGTTTACAGATACCAGTATTTTAAACTTCCCGAGGATGTTTATGAATACGTTTGTGATCGCAATTTTTACATGTATCATTTCCACGATCTTTGTGCTTTCTGTGGCATACAGTATGTCAAGAATGCGTTTTAAGATGAGAAAACCGTTTATGAACATCGCTATGATCCTTGGACTGTTCCCGTCTTTCATGTCCATGATTGCAGTGTACTATATTTTAAGAGCGCTTAATTTAGCAGATGGTGCAATGATCCGTGTAGCACTTATTATCGTGTTCTCAGCGGGTTCCGGTGCAGGATTTTATGTTGCGAAGGGATTTTTTGATACAATCTCAAAATCTCTGGATGAAGCAGCGATTATCGATGGAGCGACAAGATGGAATGTATTTACAAAGATTACGGTACCGCTCAGTAAGCCGATCATCGTATATACGATTTTAACATCCTTTATGGGACCATGGGTTGACTTTATTTTTGGTAAAGTTATCTGCCGTGCAGATGCACAGTATTATACGGTATCTATTGGTCTTTGGAAGATGCTTGAGAAAGAGTATATCGACAGCTGGTATACCTGTTTCGCAGCAGGTGCAGTTGTGGTATCAATCCCGATCGCAATTCTGTTCTTAATGACACAGAAGTTCTATGTAGAAGGAATGAGCGGAGCTGTCAAAGGTTGATCGATAAGCAGCAAATTGAATATGGGGGCATATTTTTGTGTGCCGTTATGGTGGACGAATGGTCTGCCGGGAGAGCAGGGACGGTTTCGTTTCTGCTCTTTTTGCAATCAGAAGAAGTTAATGAATTGCCTGGTAAATTGTGGTTTGTGGGCGACATGAGTTCCCCTGTGTAGGGTGGTTCCGGGGGGTTACGATTGGCAAATTGCATCAAGCCGGGACTGTTTTGTTTCCGTTGTCCGAAAATAAGAAA
>ERZ791926.425-NODE-425-length-37751-cov-4.371604_pt1 | contig 37751 bp, 18 predicted proteins | sample MGYA00510131_ERZ791926 | MGnify/ENA primary metagenome ERZ791926 (study PRJEB30046, sample SAMN00792052) | human gut metagenome | study: EMG produced TPA metagenomics assembly of the A metagenome-wide association study of gut microbiota in type 2...
GACATATTCTTGGATTAACAGCATAAAATAGTCCAAGAATATGTCCGCACCTCCCACTCAATGAAGCATTATCGTCAGTTAGCATTATGGAGTTTAGTATCTGAAATCTTAAAACAGCCTAATATAGATGAAATAATCTACAAGTTGCTTGCTGATGATAGACACTATAAGATTGATGAAGAAGACTTAGAAGCTATTAAGGCAGGTAGATATATATAACAAAACAGACCCAATGGACAATAAATCCAAAGGGTCTGTTTTATGTTTAGAACTCAATTTTAACTTCTACATCACCAACTATAGCATTAATAGCATCGTTGAGTTTTTCTTGTAAATACTTCATCGACTTATCTAATTCATAAATACCAGCTTCTTGATTAAATTTGTTATCATAATCAAGAAAATCAGTTAGTTTCAAATTGGTGGTTTCATAATTGGAATCAGAATTGTGATAAAGCTTTACAATTTGATTTTCTTTTTCAATAGGGAAATTAGGGAACTTTAAGAAATCCCAATATTTTATTGCCAAACTTCCACCATTCCCACCTACAGCATAAGCATCAATCATGCCATTTGCTCTATAATAGTCCAGAAACAACTTAATAAATATACCTTTGGTCAGGCTATGTTGTTTTTGATTAAGAGTAATACCATGAATATTTGTGATTGTATTGCTTTGTTCTTCAATTATTGCTAATGACCTACCTTTTTCGTTGCCTTCTGCACCGAAAATTATATCACCTTTTTTCAATGTTTTTAGGTCATTAGGGTTTCCAAGATATTCTTTTTTATAAACCGTACCATATTTAGATAAGAACTTAGGCAATATAAGTGTATAATAATTTTCTCTATATACATCTGTTTGGATTGATTTACCGATATTAGAAATCTGTAAATTTTGCCCCCTGCTTATTTGGAAGCCCAATTCTTTCACCGAAGAGACTCCATATTTATAATTAGTTATTAGGAATTCTTTCTTTCTGAAGTCTTCAGAATACAGAGAAGAATCCATTCGGTCTAAATTCATTATTTCAGATATATTCGGTAAATCATACTTGAATTTTTTGCTGTTCTGATTTTTCTCTAATTCATTTTGAATTTCATCAAGAATTTTATTATACTTTCTTCTAATTTCTATTTCTTTATTTATAATAGCCTGCATTAACAACTCAACATACTTTATGGTATCTTCAGTGTTTTTATTGGGTAATGGAATTAAACAATCTAGGAACTTCGTTTTTCCATGTCGAATTGTAGAGCCTCTTGGCACTAAGAAATCAATCTGTTGTCTAAAAACATCACTCTTAATAAATGCCAACATATAGTATTTATTCTTAGTAATTGGCAATTTGTAAATTCCACCACATAACATAGCATTAGGATAATCTTTATCCAGTATGACGATTTCTCCTACATTGCTATCTTTTGAGATTAACAAATCCCCTTGTTTTAATCCCATTTCAACATAATTATGTGGAGTTATACATTGAATAGATTCTTTATTCTCATCTAAAAGATAAGATTCTGGCTGCAATGCTTTGGTTTTTACAAAGATAAAAGGTGAATTTTCAACATAACATTCACTTCCAACTTCATACCCCAAATCTTCTCTTGCTATTTTTCTGTCTAAAAAATCTGATAATGGTTTTATGTTTTTATTTGGGATATTGAAAGATTTATATTGTGTTGCCGAAAGGGTATAGTTCTTATTAACTATTTCATCTAATGTCGTAAATAGAGGAATATCAATATATTTTTTCTTCATAGATTATCCCTCCTATTGCAGAAACAGTTTTTTCAAAGTATCTTCTTGCTTATTACACCATTGCTTAAAGTTAGATACGGTTTCAGTAAATTCTTCGTCTAACTTAGCTGTACCATCAGAATTTATTTCTTTCTCAAAAGTTTCTGGATTTAATTTATATTGAGTTTCAAAACACTTAACCTTGTTTTTAGTTTTAACCTCATATCCAACCTTTTTTATTTCTTTTGAAAATACCTGATAGTTATTCTTTTGTAAGTTCTTCAATTCTTCATCATTAGGTTTATAAGCAATGATAATTGTAGGAGATACACCAGCTTCAGCAAAAATATTAGCAGGCAAGTCTATAATGGCAACAATTCTCATATTTTTACATAACCATTTTCTTGCTTCCTTATGTGCATCAATAGAAGCAATGGAATTAGATAATACAATAGCCATTCTGCCATTTTCATTTAATACTCTTACAGCATTTTCAAGGAAAATTACCCCTAAATCAATTTTAGTTTGTTTATATCTATTCCAAAGCTCGTAACATTCGGCAATGTTTTTATCCGTTCCAGTAGGAATCCAAGAACGAGCTTCACCGAAGGGTGGATTAGTTAGCACAATGTCAAATTTTTTCAAAGATTTGCCATCAACACGATTATCCCACTGACCATTGTAATTATGGTCCTGCTTTTCGGTTCTGGGTACAAGTTTTATTAACTTTCCTTCATCATCAAACTTCGTATTGATAGAACCAAGACCATCAGATTGTGCTTCAATAGTGGCATTACCGTCACCGTTTAACAACATATTAAGGGTTGCTAGCTTAACCATATCTTCGTCTATGTCAAGACCATAAAAGTTTTTGTCGTCTAATGTACCATTGGACTTTACATACGATACTGACAGAAAGTCAGCAATACCTACAGTTGGGTCGATAATACTTTCGTTATGCTTTGGATTAACCATATCTACTATGAAGTCAATTATCTGTAATGGAGTTACAAATTGTGCATTATCAGCCTTGCTAAATTGAGAAGCAAAACGATAGAACACTAGCTGATACAGATTATTTCTTTCAGAATTTGTAAAGCTATAGTTTTGGAATTGACGAACAATTTCAATAACCACTTTAACCTGGCTTTCGTTCTTATTATCAAAATAATTCTCATTAAGTATCTTCTTATATTGTGTTTTTGCCTTTACTCTGATTTGTTCAATTCTTTTCAAGAAATCCTGGAGACCGTCCTCGGATATTTTCTTGTAAGCAGCCTCATTTGGATTTATATAATATTTTAGGTCGTTAGAATTGTTTTTCTCATCATAAATTTTCAAAGCAAGTAACTGTATTAAAATGTTATATCCTTTTTGATTTACTAAGCCACACTTGTCCATTGTATGTAAAATTTGATAAAGAGCATCATTTAATCTCTTGGAATCCGTTTTGGAGATAATACCAAGTTCATCTACTTTTCTTCCAGAATAATCAGTAACAGCCTTATTAGTGGTATCGTAATCAAGCATTTCTTCAAAACTTAAAAGATTACTATATCCATCTGGAATATCAAAAGTTGGTTCGAATTTACCTTTATTTTCGTTATTGAATTCATCACTCAATCTAAAATAGTTTTTACCATTAGATTTGAATAGATACAATCTTCCTTCATCATAAAGTATTCCAAAGACAACATTTTTAGATGATTCGTTCATATATGTTTTTAGCTGACTTGTAAAAACACCTTTCACATCTTTGCTGCCTTCTTTTTTGAATTCCATTGCACATAAAAGATGTTCTTTCAACCAATTCAATTCATCCCACTTAGAGTCATCTTTTTTAGTGTGAAGTGCTTCATAGTGAGAATACCAGTTTTTATCATCAAAGATTGCTGCATCAAGTTTAATCATGGCAGAACCTTTATTCCCCTTCGGGAAATTGACTTCTGTTCCTATATAATCTTTTGAGCATAATCCACTTTCAACAAAACAATTCAAAAATTGCCATTTATAGTATTGCTCATTCAAATCACCATTTTTCTTAAATAATGATTTTTCGACTTTACCTACAGTCATATGCACTGGCAAAAAACATGACACTTCTTTATCATTTCTATGCATTAAATCATATTCGATTTTTAATTCATCAAATCGTTTCATGGAAATAATTCCTCCTTTATAACGTTAGAGTTTATATTATTCTTCGACATTATACTTCTAGAGGTATAATGTTAGCCAAAATATAACGGCACTAAGACCGTTATATTAAAAAAATTAGCAGTTATTTTTTTGGATTAACTGTAATGCTTTATGACCCTTATCGGTAATAGCATATTTACCCCTTTTGCCATTGAAGTAGGTTATAAAACCATTATCCATAAGTTCATTAAGTAGTTTGTTTGTTTTTAATTTTGAAAAGTGTGCTATATCAGCAATTTCCTGTTGTGATAACGGAACATAGAAGTCATCTTTTACTTTTATCTGGTTATCACAGAGCAGTTTGAGTATGTCATATCTATCATTTGAAAAGAATTCTAATGTAAATTCCATTATTGTACCTCCGATTGAATATAGTTATCTATATTAGATTATACTATTAATTTTTCAGAAAAACAACTTAAAAGTGTAAATTTTTATACTTTAATGGTTTTATGTTGATATTTTATAATTACCCTCTTGTGCACAGAGAAAAAATAGTGTATAATATATTGCTCAATAAAATGTAGAATTCTCAACGAGAAAAACAATAAAAAAGGCATAAATAACACTAAATGTTGTTATCTATGCCTTTAATTATAACCATTTAGAGCTATATCTTGTGTTTTAATCTCTAGGTCTCTCTAAATGGATATTATAATACATATTTAGACAAAAAAATAATGCCTGATTTCATCAAGCATTATTTCATTCATAATCAATATACAGATTTATGCTTTTGGAGCTGACTGCTTCAGAAGCTCCTCATATTTAGCATATTCGTTCTCCGGCACGCTCAATGCCTCCATTGCCTGTCTTGCTGAAAGTTTCATATTCTTCATAAGATTACAAATAGCTTGTAATTTACCTTTTTCAATACCTCTGTCTTCAATAGCTTGTGCTACATTACACATAGTGATGCACTCTCCTTTCTTCTGGCTCTCTATGATTAAATCATTTATATCTGCATATCGACTGTCATTTGTAAATACTGATAAGAATTCTGTAACAGCCGTCGGATATTTCAACTCTACTGTATTATCTGCTAATCCACCTTTATTTAGCCGCTTATCCTTAAAAAATCTCGCTATAGCTTTAAAATCACTTGTAAAGCTGTCTATAACGTCATCTGCTAAGAAAGTAATATCAAAAACCCGTACATTATAGTTTTCTACAAATGGCTTTAACTCCTCAGATATATTTAATAAGCTATGTAAATCCTTTACATCTCCCCATTGTCTGCTTGAAAAATTCAGTACAATGGTGACAACAGGATATATGTCCTGCTTCTTTTCAGAATTCTTTACCTGCTGCTGATACGTTCCGGCATCATAGCTCATAACCCGCATCGGCATATATTTATCATACGAAGATTGATTTTCTATACCAAATGACGATATAACAAGGTTTGCCTGATTTTTATAAACCTTCAAAACATCTCGTCTTTGTTCTGAAGTGGCATTGTCATCATTTTTATATATGGACTCTGTTGGTCCGAATTGTAAAAGCTCTTCTTTTAAGAACTGCTTTTGGAATAACAACGTATTGTATATATCTGCAAACACATCATTGTAATCTTCTAACAGTTTTTCTGCGTGGTCTTTATTCCCCACTTCCACTCCTACGTATCTATATTATATTATGTTTGACGTAAAAAATCAATAATAATCTTTACTATATTTATGATTTGATTATAGCATTATTATCTTTATTTGTCAAATTGTGTCTAAACTTTTACTGTTTTCTATATTATTCATTATTCTCCGCTCATACGAAGTCAATAAATTTTCAATTACAATATTCTCAATATCGGGATTATCCTCTTTTCGGAATTTAATTGTTACTGTACATCCATTTTTCTTTTTCATTTTCACAACATTCTCTGCCACTCTATGTATTACAGAACTCATCATCAAGCCTCCTATTCGTAAATTATACATCAATAACACAGATTAAATTTCCACCTGCATTGTTCTAATCTCTGTTATCAAAATATATATAAGCTCAACGAATGTCAGCTTGCAAGACTGCTCCATAGGACTCTCACCTCCCCGACATCCGTCCGGGCTGTCATCTGGCTTGCGACGCTTTTAACGCTCGAACTCGACTTGACAGAAGTATCATTATGCCTGTATGAGATTATCGCCCACAGCTTGCAAGGTCTGTTTTGCAGCGTGGATATTTTATTGCAATCTATATTGCTTCAATGAAATAAATAAACAAAGAGGTAGAATCAATTATAGATTATAGCGTATCTGTCGTTTGGCTCATTCATACAGGAATGTATCCGTTTGCTATTATCCTGCACCAGCGTTATCTTCCGGCGCTTTCTTTATAATTTCTTCCACCGAGAATTATTAGCTTAAGAAAACTGATAATTCAAATATTAAGGGCACAAAAACGGCAATGTACCCTTTTTTGAAAAATAAACAAGGAGTTTTTAGCCGCTTTAACTCATTTTAGGCATTGAGAATTTATTTAGAATGCTATTTATAATAAGCTGTTCCCTATCATCAGCAGTTTTTAATAAATTTATTAAAAATATTTCTTCATCTGGTGATAAATATAATTTTGGCTCATTATATTCATCTGATAGATATATCCCACCATATCTTCCCATTCGAGTATATATTGGGATGTATCTGCTTAATTCGTTTAAATCTCTGCCTATGGTTGCATAAGACACGGCAAGTTCTTTTGCTAACGAACGTCTTGTTATTTTTTTACGATGTAACAACATAGACATAATAATCATACGTCTATCGAATGGCAGCAATTCACTCGCCATATCTCATACCTCCTTCTTCCATTATAAGGTAAATTTAGTTCAATATCTGAACCACATAAAAAAGAAATTCTCTAAATGCCAAACTTTCGTGTTTCATATTTTGGCTTAATTTCTTAAAATACAAGATTTTTCGCAAATCAGATTAAAAAAATAATATTTAATTTGCCATATATAAAGCAAACAAAGCCGGATTTGTCAAATAATGTTGGCAAATCCGGCTTACTAAATTAAATATTATCCTGCATATATACCCTTGCTAAAATCTATTAAATAACTCTATTAACTTGCCCCATTCCTATACATTCTCATACAATTTTGTCATTTATATAGTAGTCAATCACCAGTAATCACATCAACTACAGGCTCCTGTTTATCTGTCCAAAGAAAAATTTTATATTTGTTACCGCTTTGAGTCTTGAATACTGCTGATAGAGTATTATCACCAATATCAGTAAAATCTACTTTACTTATGTTTTTAAGTATATTCTCATCACCATATAATGCGATATAGACTGAAAATTTATCTGTATCAGCAAATGCACTTTTGTCTTTCTTGGATGCTATAAGGACTATGCTTCCATCATACTCAATTTCTTCAATATTCATCCAGCTATCAAACTTCGGTAAAAGCTCAAGAGATTTTTTTAATTCTTCGTCGTGAATCTGCGGTGTTCCTATAAACTGTGCCGTATATGTTGTCTCTCCCGTGATTTCCTTTATTTCTTTGTCCCAACCTATAAATTTATAGTCTTTATATTTATAATCATTCGGTTTCTCAGGTGTTTCTCCCCTATACTCAGAAATAAGCCCGATTGACAGATTTTCCTCCTGAAGCACACTTCCATCATAATTTACATACCTCACAGGATACTTTTTTATCTCCCTGTCTGTAAATTTAAAATCCGAGAAAGTATATTCAAAATCACTTGTATAGTTATAAAGATAACCAAATATATAATATGTCGTGTCTGCTTTCACTTCAAGTTCAACGGCAGTGTCAGCATTAGCACCTGAAGACTCGGCAATCATCTCTGAATTGTTTTTGTTTGCAATACCGAAATCATCTGCACAATAATACACTCTTGGTTTGTTTTTTGAATCTTTAGATGCAGATGATTTAAAAGTAAAAGAAAGCATCCCATCTTTTGAAGGCGTGTAGGTTATATATCCCGTCGGCTGTTTTGTTCCACGATCTCCCGTTGTGCCGGGCAAAATAACAGAAGATGATACTTTACTCGTGCTGTTTACAGTTTTAATCTCCGCTCCATCTGACAACAAATCTATACTTCTTTCTTCTTTTACAGGGTTTGTTTCGTTTATAATCATTATTATATCAAATGAGTCCGCCCCATTTGCTGGCATTACGGAAAGAGCTGATTCATTCTCTACGGTGACATAAGAAATAATTCTTTCAGCCCATGTGCCGTTGTCGCTGTCTATTTTACAAAGTGTTTTTCCGTCCACAGTAAATTCCGAGTTACTTCCCCTGTTATAATAACGCAGAAAAACCTTATACTTATTTCCCGGTTTCAGCTTATACTTTGTTTCAATTTGTTCTGATGTTGTAAAGCCCTTGCCGTCTGACGCTCGGATAGCGGCGCTTCTTCCTGTGTCAATATTAAAATCCTCAAAATATACAACTCCGCCGTTGCTTTGCGTGTAATTGATTTTTACATCCTGATTTTTTATTACATGCGCTATACTACCTCCATAATGGGTACTGGAGCTTGTCGAGCATACTTCCGCTTCATACGCTATTCCGTCTTCAACAATAAACTTTGGATATGTGTATGACAGAGGTTCGCCGTACGAGATATTTTCATATATATTAAATGTTTTATTTATATCTCCCATTGCGCTTATCGTTACTGTAAATTTTGTATCAGGTTTTATTACAGGTTCTGGTTTGTTTATAACGGGTTCATTTGTCATTCTCACTGTGTCAAAGCCTGTTGCAGGCTCAAGGTATTTTTCATTGTTTGCCAAAGCCGCCTTACCAATATAAAATTTAGGATGGGGAGGCTGATTATATCCCACATTCTGCCATGCAATAGCTAAACGATACTGTGTATCATGCATCAGCGTCGGTATTTTGTAGTCAGTTGGCATTGTCGTCATAAATATGCGAAGTGTTGAATTGTCTTCTGTGGGATAACACAATTCCTCGCGCCAGTCGCCCAAAAGATCAGCAGAAAGAGCAGGTGCATCCTTGTCCCCGGAATGTACCTGTTCAAACGTGCGGACTGTAGTCTTTCCGCTGTTCTTATCATTTCTTGATATATCATATTTAAGCAGAGTTGTACGGCTCAAAATCTCACGGCTCAAATCACCGTCCCACCATACAAGAAAACTTGGATTGATACCTACCGGCGCAGGTCCGAGATTTGCGGCTGACATATTATACACATTATAATCAGCCGCAGAGAAAAACTCGCTTTCATCATTTATACTGTCGTCAAAATTACCCATAAGACCTCTGCCGACATCACCATCTGCACCGACTGCGCCAATTATTGCCTTTTCATCAGTATAAGGCATTTCAAAGTCAGCTTTTCTCACTTCGGCACCGTATTTACTAAAGCTTATATCATCCTCATGTACCTGAAATATTTCCTGCTTGCCATCGTTATTAAAGTCAGATACATGCAGCGCGTCGCCATGTCCATGGTCGGTTGAATTGAGAATAATTCCGTCATCGTCCACAACGGTTGAGCCAAAAATAATTTCATCCCTGCTGTCGTTATCGGCGTCACTCACTGAAATCTGATGATTTCCGTTGCCATAAAGTGTACCGTTTCTGTTACCGTTTGAGCCCTTATCATCCCTGTGCCACAGCATTGTGAACTTTTCTCCGTCCCAATCATACGCAGCCATTGCGGCCCTCATATAGTAACCGCGCGAAGTAAAATAACTTGGATGCTCTCCGTCAAGATATGCCACTCCCGCATTGTATCTCTCTGAACGGTTGGCATAGTTGTCCCCCCAATCATTTACATTTCCGCGCTGAGGATAATAATTAACTGTTGCCATAGCCTCGCCGGTTTCACCATTAAACATAGTCAGCCAATCCGGACCGTGAAGAATTTTTCCTACTGACCCTCCTATCTTTTCACGCATATCACTTTTATCAGTGAATATCTCGTGAGTATCCTCATCCTCCCATGTAAGTGGATATGATGTACCGTCAATTTCTATCGGAACGCCAGCTTTGCTGACATAATTATTTTTTCCGTCCTTACTTCCCGGAGCGGTGCGCAAAGCCATTTCTGCTTTGCCGTCACCGTCAAAATCGTATACAATAATCTGTGTATAATGAGAACCAGCGCGAATATTAGGGCCCATATCTATCCGCCAAAGCTTTGTGCCGTCCTGCTTATAACAGTCTATAAGCACATTCCCTGTATATCCCTTTACTGAATTATCCTGTCTGTTTGTCGGATCCCACTTTATTATAAATTCATACTGACCGTCATTATCGACATCACCTATTGCCGCATCATTAAATTCATAAGTGTAATCATCATCAACGCTTGTTTCAGGCTTGTCAAGCATTATATCAAAATAATCATTTTCAAGAGCGATGAACTCATCATTTTCAATACCGCTGCCATTATGCGGTACAACCTTATATGTATCTCCTGCATGACCATCAGCATCTATGTAATTTGTCGCATCAATGTTCTCCTGTATTTTGGTATCACCGCGATACACATCGAAAGTCAGATTTGCAGGTTCTGTGCCAAGAAGTCTCCAGCTAAGATATACACCATCGCCTGTATAAACAGCATAGCCTCCGCGTCCAAGTCCCTCAACCTGACGTGTCATCTCAGCTCCTTTTGCAGTATGCGTATTAACAATAATCACCGTTGCCGAAATCATTGATAAAGTCATTAACAATGCTAATGCTCTTTTATAAAATCTCACTTTGCTTTCACTCCCTGATTACACATTCATATGGCTTTAGTATTATTGCTTCACCACTATATTCCGCTTTTGTTTCCTTATCCGAAAAATTCATAATGAATATCTTATCGCCCCTTTTTACAACTGATATACTTTCTTCATTAAATTTTTCCGCAAGCGGTACTAAACCATTGTCTGCAAGAATGTCTGAGTACAATTCCTTTAGATAATCCTGTCCTGTTCTTGCGGCGATATAATATGCCGTGCCTTCACCATAAGCATGTTTCGTAACAACAGGCTCTCCGGCATAAAAATCCGATTTATAAACGCCTAAAATCTCTGTTTCAGAATACGGATGTATACGCTCGCAGTAGTCTGTAACCTCATATTCTTTTCCGTTTGAAATTATAGCATTTTTCTCATATATACTGTCAATTTCCTCATTCCATATGCCGAATAATTCCATAAGATAACCAGGAAAACCTTTAAGGTGGCAAAGGTCATTTTCATCAACATATGACGTAAGGTATGTAGCTATAAATGTACCTCCCTTACCCACAAAATCTCTTATCCTATCAGCCGTTTCCTCCGGAAGCATATACATCATCGGCGCGCATATTACCTTATACCCCGAGAAATCAGCTGTCCTGTCTATTACATCAACATTTATTCCATACTTCTTTAATGCACTGTAATGAGCTATGCAGGTGTCTTTATACCCTCTTTCCTGCTTAAGTCCGCATAAATCTTTTATTGCCCAACCATTTTCAAAATCATAAATAACGGCAACTTCTGATTTTGTATAGCTGCCCTTTATTTCGGGATACTCAGATAAAATTCTGCCGACCTCCGCCGCTTCCTTATATACACGGCTATTTTCGCTTCCCTCATGGTCTATAACCGAGCCGTGAAATTTTTCGCTGCCGCCTCTGCTTTTTCTAATTTGGAAGTACAGTGCGCCGTCGCTGCCATGCGCTACCGCTTGAAGCGATGCAAGCATATTCATACCGGGTGCTTTTAATTTATTTGTTTCATGCCAATTCACAAGCGAGGGTGTACTTTCCATCATAAGAAACGGTTTTTGCTTCATACTTCTAAACATATCATGCTGAAAAGACGTCCACATCGCCGTATCTAAAAGCGTTTCATCGTTATTGTGCCAACGCGGATAGCAGTCCCATGTAACTACGTCAACATATTCTGACATTTTTACATAGTTTAAATCCTCAAGCTCCATGAAGTTTGTTGTTACAGGTAAATCCGAATATTTTCTTACTGCTGCGACTTCGCTGTTATAAAAATCAATCATTGAGTCCGTTACATATCGTTTCCAATCCAAAGTGTGAGCATGCACGCCGTTCTCACCTATTGACGATGGCGAGTTGATCTGTGACCAATCTGTATAACGATGACTCCAGAATGTGCTCCACCAAGCTTCGTTAAGCTCGTCGATATTATTATGGTACTTAATTTTCAGCCATTCCCTAAACCCTTGTTGACAGTGCTCACAATGGCAGTCGCCGCTAAGTTCATTTGAAATATGCCACATAACAACTGCGGGATGCTTACCATAACGCTCGGACAGCTTTTCATCAATTATTGCGGTTTTTTCACGATATATAGGCGATGTAAGACAATGATTGTGACGTCTGCCGTAAAGTCTTTTTATTCTGTCTTCGCGCACTCTTAAAACTTCCGGATACTTTTGTGCAAGCCACGGCGGTCTTGCTCCTGACGGAGTTGCAAGAATTACATATATTCCGTTTTCATAAAGACGGTTTATAATCGTATCCATCCACGAAAAGTCAAAAATACCTTCCTCTTTTTCAATTGCTGACCATGAGAAAATTCCAAGCGACACACAGTTAATATGCGCCTTTTTCATAAGACGTATATCCTCATCCCACACGCCGTCATAGTTAATCCACTGTTCAGGGTTGTAGTCACCTCCGTAACACAGCTCTTTTATGTCAAATATATTCATTATGCTCTGCTCCTTTTTTATATATTTTCACGCATATATTGTAGCATAAATCTTATATTATAAGAATAAAGAAAACACTGAAAATATGTTAATTTTGCTGATTATTTTATCCCGTCTTGTAGATTTTTTTAACACTTAGGTCTGTTTTTTTAACCTGCCTCAGAATTATGAATATCAGTTATATTAACATTCGTTTCGTATTTTTTTATTGCAATAATATCAGCAATGTACTAAAATATAGTTATCCAAGTTTGTCAGTTTCCTCGGAACTGATTGTGAATACTCTTCATAAAAAATATCAGCCAACACAGGCTGATATTTTTTACTTATTTGGGTATATTTATAATAATAGTTGTTCCTTTTCCAGTCTCGCTCTCAAATTCCATAGCATTATCAGTGTGATACATTATCTCAAGACGACGTATGATATTTTTTAGTGCAATACCCGATTTGCTTTCCACAGGTTGATTAGTTCTTATCTTCTCAAGCTGTGCTTTATCTATTCCCGGTCCGTTATCCTCAATATACAGCTTCATACCTGTTCCAGAGTTTCTTGCATACACCTTGATAATACAGGTGGTGCTATATCGTTCAAGTGCATATTTTATAGAATTTTCTACAAGCGGCTGAAGAATAAATTTCGGTATTTTGTAATCAAGAAATTCCTCCTCAACATCTACATATGTTTCAAGACGGTCTTCAAAGCGTATTTTCTGTATTGCGATATAATTCCACAACAGGTCAAGTTCTTCTTTTACAGTTATGGCAGTTTTTTTATTATTAACCGCATTTCTGAAAAGCTTGCTCAGAGCCTGCACCATTACTGATATTTCCTTTGTTCTTCCCGCTTTCGCCATCCAATTGATTGACTCAAGGGTGTTATAAAGAAAGTGAGGATTTATCTGTGACTGCAAAAGCTTTAATTCTGATTCCTGCAGAAGCATTTTTTCAAGATAGTTTTCCTGAATCAATGTATCAATTTTTTCTACCATGACATTGAAATCCTCTGCAAGTGAATTTATTTCTGATGCGCCGATTTTATTATCTATTCTAACTCCTTCAAATACACCTGTCTGTACCTTTTTCATTTGATTTGAAAGATTGGAAAGAGGACTTATCATACGTTTTGTTGCTCTGTAATTCACATAAAGAAGTATAAGAACCATAAATATAAACACAATTAATGCTATATTGATAAGCTGTTCAAGCCTTCCGAATACGTCAGAATGTAAAACATATACCGCATATTTTAATCCCGGTGTTTCAAGTTCTTTATATGTCCTATAATATCTTTCGCCTTTAAAGCGGGTTTCAATTTGGGCGGTATCCTCCGAAATTATTTTATTCATGAAATTCCGCGCTGTATCATCCGTTTCAAAATCAGTGTGAAGCACATCATCCTCAAACATTATAAGAGAACTTAACGGATAATCCTCCAGATTTGCTGTTGTTACTCCTACAAGAGCATTTATATCGATACCGATTATAAGAAGTCCTTCTGTTTCAAGTGCCGGATTAGACAAGTCAACAATTTTGCGTACAGCAATAAGTTCATCAAGCTCCGCCGTTGGCGCAATTAGCTTATATCTTTCATCTGATTTTATATTATCCTTTACAATCTGACTTTTTGAATCGTTCCAAGCAGGATTTGAGCCCATTGCCGATACTACCGTTTTATATTCATCATCTAAAATCAGAGCAAATTTAACTGCCTGATAATCATTTACAAAGTCCAGAATGTATTTATTCATTTCGCTTGAAGCAATAAAATCCTCATAAGAATAATCCTCTCCGTGTGAAAAACTCTTAAACCATCTCTGAAAATCATCATCAATCATAAAATCAATCGAAGCATCCTCCATATCATCTACAGCAGACTGCACACTATCAGAGGAAACCTCAAGAATTGTACTGAGCTGGGAGTTGAGCATAATTTCATAACGGTGTATAAACATCTGCATAAAAACAAAGGTCATTAAAGTAAGCGCAACTATTACTATACAGCTTACAATAGTAACCTGAGTCATTAAACTGTGATTTGATAAAATTTTCGATAATTTATCTTTTATACTCATTCCATATGCTCTCCATTTATTTATGTTTTTATTTTACCATATTCCTCAGTTTTTTTCAACAGACCATAACGCTTTTATATTGATTTTTTTATAATAATATGCTAAAATTATATCAATGTAAAATGGGGAGGTTATTATTATGATAAAGGTTTTAATCGCAGATGATGAACGTATTATCCGTGAAGGACTTGCTTTTGGAGTAAACTGGTCAGAGCTTAATATGCAGGTTGTTGCTCTTGCTGGTGATGGACGCGAAGCATATAATAAAACAATAGAAACTGAACCAGACCTTGTCATCATTGATATACGAATGCCTGAAATGACAGGACTTGACGTGATAAAGGCAGTCCGCGAGAAGCTTGGTGACCATGTAACATTCATAATTCTTTCTGGCTTTAACGAATTTTCTTACGCGCAGCAGGGTATGTCCTACGGCGTTGCTGAATATCTCTTAAAACCTACCGACGATGATGAATTATTTGCTACTCTTAAAAGAGTAAGTGAAAATATTGAAAAAGAAAAAAAGCGTACTGAATTTGAAAAAGAAATGCGCAAAAATATGGAACGCCAAATGCCCATACTTCGTGAACATCTTATAAAAGATTACATCACTAATTCCTATTTTGAGGATAAAGATATTGAATACTATAAAAAATATATTGACCTTGATAAAGATATTCGTCTTGTCGTATACCAAATTGCAAATGAAACAAGTGTGGAGGAATTGTTTTCTCTAAAAAGTCTTATAGCGCAAAAGCTTTCAGATAATAAGGATTTTATGTGCTTTAGCATAAAAAATCAGCTTCTGATTATATTATATTCGCATTATGAAAATAGTGAGCTCATTAATTTGCTTACAGATATAAATACATACTTTCATAACTTCTATGACAGTCATCTGCACGTTATATATTCCTCTGAGCAAAAGTTAAAAATTCTCCCTTATATATATGCTCAGGCTAATAAATGCAGCAGCTACAGCTTTTATTTAAGTGATGAGTATATCGTTGCCATGAATGATATTTTAAACAATATCGACACAGGCTACGAAGCGCATTTCACCGATTACAGTGAAATAATTGATTGCATCAGTGTCGGCAATGTTCCTATGACAGAGAATCTGATTAATTCATATTTTAATAATCTGATAAACGCGCGCTTTGAGGTGCATATAACAAAAACATATCTTACTGAACTATATATGGGAATTATACGCTGCGAAACTAACAGCAGCGCCGATGATTTTGTCCGCGAAACACTCGCTTTTTCACAGGCAGAGTCCATTGATGAGATAAAGGAACAGATTGTGCGGCTGGCTCTTTCTGTGGCAGAGAAAAACTATAATGAAATTTCCGATTCATATTCAAAAAATATTGAGCAGGCTATAAGATATGTCAAGGACAATCTTAGTAACAGTGAACTTTCACTAAAGCAATTATGCAACGAGGTGTTATTTATAAATCCTGATTACTTCGGAAGACTGTTTAAAAAAGAAATTGGAGAAAAATTTACACGATATGTCACACTAAAACGCATTGATGCCGCAAAAAAAATAATAGCAGACGGTAAGATAAACAATATTTTTGAAATCGCAGAGGCTGTTGGTTTCGGTGACGGAGCACAGTATTTTAGTCAGGTGTTCAGAAAAGTTACAGGTTATACACCGTCCGAATACAGAGAAAAACAAATATATCTCGAAGAAAACTAATTCACTTTTCCAAATAAAGAGAGAGAGGACTTTAAAAGTCCTCTCATATTTTTATAATTCTATTAGTGCTTAACAGACGGATCTTTCTTATAAGCTTCATTTATTTCCTCAATAATCTGCTGACCGCCCTGCTGCTTCCATCTTTCAATCTGCGCATACCATTCATCTTCAGAAATCTGACCACAGATATATTTTACATCTGCTTCCTGTAAAATAGCATCAAGCTGAGGTCCTTTTGTGGAATAAGTGTCTGAAACATAAGGTTCTGCCGGATTTGAAACAACATATTTTTTATTATCTTCAAATACTTCTTCAACTCTTTCGGCATTACGCGAATCATATTTTGTCTTTAGTTTATCTGCACCAAAATCGACTACACCTGGGGCAAACTGATTAAGGTCTGCATATTCTTTTACAAGCGCTGCGTCCTCTTTCTTTATTGCGTAACCATTTTCAACCGTATAATTTCTATCAAGAATTCCATAGTTCATTAAATCAGACGCTTCTTTGCCACAAGCTTTGTCCATAACTCCTAAGACAAAATCAAGTTCTTCTTCAGTTTTTATAGATTCTGTCGGGAATACAAAATATCCACCATAGCCATTTGTCGGAAACGTTCTCGGTTCTGTATTTTCGTCTTTCCTTACATAACCGAATACGTCAACTTCTGCCTCTGGATTTACTCCCTCCAAATTCTGTGCTATACGTCTGGATCTATCCGCAACGTCAATTATAACGCCGGCTTTGCCATTTAAGAATTGCTCATTCCATTTATCTGACGGGTATGTAGCCATATCCTGATTGATAAGTCCCTCACTATAGCATTTTTTCATAAAATCAAGAGCATCTTTATATTCCTTGAATGTAAAATCAGGTGCCAAATTGCCGTCAGCGTCCACTCCCCATTCATTCGGAGCGCCCATCCAGATAGCGATATTATTCAGTGGACCATCAAGATAATTTGTAACAATCATTCCATATGTATCATTTTCTCCATTTTTATCAGGATCCTGCTCTTTAAATGCTTTTAATACATTATAGAATTCATCCATTGTTGTTGGAATAGATAAGCCTACATTATCAAGCCAATCCTTTCTTATTGTAACACCTGCACGTCCCAATTCCTTTGCTCTGTATACGCCGTATACTTTACCGTCAATAGAAATATTATGATTTATTGTCGGATTTGTCTGCGCAAGATTTGGAAATTTTTCCGCATCCTTAAGCTTTTCTGTTATATCCCAGAAAATTCCGTTTCTTGACGCGTTAATTACACTTGAATTCACAGTGTTTATAAGCATAACATGCGGGTACTGACCACTGCCCATTGATGCTGTAACTTTTTCATCATATCCTGAGGTTGGAACCCAATTAAAATTAAGTTTCGTGCCAAGCGCCTCTTCAAGAGCAGCAACAACCGGACTTTCGGCATCCGCCGGATTTGCACTAAATGCCTGTGTCATTACTGTAATTTCTGGATTTCCCAAATCAATTGACGTTTTATTTCCAGAACCACAGCCTGCCAAGCTTCCTACAAACATTATTGCCGTTAGGGAAAGAGTAAGTATTTTCTTCCATGCTTTTGTCATTTCGATTTCCTCCTTGATTTTAAATTATATTATGCATTTATCGTGTATTTTTAACTTATCTATATTGTAATATAAATTTCTTATCTTATAAAGAAACAAACGCGACTTGTAAGTGTAAAAAAACCTTATTTATTTTTATTTGTGTTAAAATTTCCGACTGAAGTTTTATGTTTTATATCGGTTTTATTCACTCTGCCACGATAAGATCAGCATCGAACGGTGCCAAGGTGAGCTTATCTGTATATTTTTTACCGCTTAAAATGCCCTTTCCTCCCTTTGACAGAGTAATCTCCGCTGTTTCTTCGCGATGATTTACATAGAAATACTGACCTTCGGCTATTTTCCTTGCCTGTACACCACAGGGAACTTCAAGAGGTTTTGTAAGTTCTATTTCCTCTGTAATTTCATCAATCAGCCAGGATAGCATATTTACATCCATTTCCGAAGCAGTATAATATGCTTTTCCCTTGCCATATCTGTTTACCGACACCGCACACATATCTTTGTTTTCAAACTCCGCAAAACATTCAGCTCCGTTAAGTTCTAAAACCTCGTAATATTCTGCATCCAAATCCGTTTTTCTTCCGTTTCTATTTACAGTAAGTATCTCACGAATCTTCCCGTTTTTCTCTGTTTTTTCAGTGTTTTCTGAGAATGACCATTTATCATAGTTTCGGTTAAATGCAGCAACGCGTATTCCGAACACATCCGAAAGTCTGCCCGGACGCGGTTCACGAAATACTCTCGAATTCTCATCCATATATGCCGACATACCCGTCATAATGACTGTGCCGCCGTTTTTTACATACTCTCTTATTGTTTCAGCAGCTTCCTTATTCATAATATTTTGGTTTGGAACAATTATAAGCTTATAGTTGTTTTTAAGATTACGTAGGTCAACAGTATTGTAGTCCATATTCTTATAGTAAAAGGTTTTTGCTATATCGCCCTGTACTGTAAGATACGGCTTTACAAACATATCTTTGTTATATTCTGTAATCCATAAACTCTGATAGTCATATGCCACACCAATTTCGGGTAACGGCAAATAAGGAAAACCGTATTGCTCAAGATTCTTCATATCAGCCGCGAGCGCCTTATAGTCATAGAAATTCTGCGACGGTACTCCATCGTGTCCCAACAGTCCAAATATAAACTTTTCCTCACCCGCATACATCGCGCGCCATGTCCAGCCCAAAATCATCTGCGTTCTCTGCAATAGGCTTAACATTCCAAGACTTCTCAAAAATCCCTTAGGACCGTTTATTGTGTATCCGTTGCCGTTGCTTGAACGGTATTCAAGCGCCCACATAGGCTTTCCACTTTCCGCGATACGATGTGAATAAATACCCTCCATAAGAAATGACAAATCATTCATCTCATAGTCGGGATAAAAACCTATTCCGGGATATCCGCCGAATTCATCTGCCATCTTCAGATAATCAAAGCCAACCTTCGCATGCTCTGCATAATGATTTGAACAATAAACTGCCCCCGGTGCTTCCTCGTCAAGCACTTTTTTTAGCTTCAGCAAAAAGTCAGATGTCATATCCGAGAAATATCTTCTCATATCAAGCCAAGGCTCAGGCGCGCCTACCGCACTTTCATTTTCAGGGAACACAACATCCTCAAATGACATTATTTTTCTGCACCAACGCTGTGTACACCAAGCCTTGTTAAGTTCATCAACTGTTTTATACTGTTTTTTAAGCCACTGAATAAAACGTCGTCTTGATGACTCCGACAACGAGTAAAAACCACTGCCCTGCTCATTACACATTCCCCATCCCATCAATGCGGGATGGTCTTTATATCGCTGTATTTCCTTTCTTGCAAAGCGGAAAGCATAATACTGATAACCCTCATCCGAAACATCATCCATATAACGTCTTACAGGTGCGCTGTGAGTACCGCTTTTTGACCCTATATCGCATCCCGGACACAGCTTATGTACCCAATTTGGCGCCGGACGCATTGGTATGTCAAGTATAACTCCTATCCCCGCCTCATGAAACATATCCATAACCTTGTCAAACCATTCAAACGTATATACTCCCTCATCAGGCTCAAAACTGTCCCATGCAAGATGTCCTACACGCACAGTATTAAAGCCTGCCTCCTTCATCATTTGAATATCAATTTCCCATCTTTCCTCATCCCAATCATGCGGATGATAATTTGCTCCAATATATAATGCCATCGTTATACTCCTTTCGGTTATAAACTGTTTTTATGTTAGAATAATACAGTATAATTGAATGAAATTCAACAAGTAAAACCGACTTATGTCGTTAACAAAATCGTGTTTTTGACATAGAAAAAGACAGCAGCAACATTCTTCTTTGTTACTGCTGTCTTTTTTATCCGTTAAGCTTTGTGTATTCTTCATTGATTTCACGAATTATATCATTTCCGCCGCTGTCGCGCCATCTCTGCATTTCTGACAAATACTGAGCATCGTCAATTTGTCCGCTCATATATTTAATCCGCGCATCACTTATAATTTTATCAAGCTGTATGCCCTTTTCTACATAAGTTTCTGAAAGAAGTGCTTCGGCAGGATTTGTTACAATATATTTTTCATTATTTTTCTGAACAGCATCGACCTTATCCTGTATATCTGACTGAACAAGTCTTGCGCCCTCCGTTTCATCTATAAAGGTTAGTACCTGATTGAAATCATTTATTTCTTCTCTGGGGACATCACTGCCCGTTCTTCGGATAATATATCCGTTTTCCAAATCATAATGTCTACCCTCTATACCATACCGCATTAAATCAAACACTTTTTCCTCGTTACAATCATCCATAAATTGTAATATCCGTTTTAATTCGTCCTCGTCCTTTACCTCAGACTTTGGAAATGCAAAATATCCGCTATATCCAAGATGAGGTCTGACACGTCCGTTTATAACCCCGGCAACCCCCACTTTTCCGTCAGAATTATTTTCCGCTAATCCCGCCTCAAGCGGTATGGCTCTGTCGCAGGTATCAAGAATAACTCCGCTTTTTCCGTGTATAAACGGCTCATTCCAATCCGCAGCATACATAACAAAAAAGTCAGAATTTATAAGCCCTTCCTGAATCATTTTGCGGAATAATTTTACAGTATCAAAATATTCTTCTGTAAGATGTGCCGGTATAAGCTTACCGTCGGCATCAAATCCCCAACCATTAGGCGCTCCGTTCCATACGGCAAAATTGTTAAAGGTTATATCCGATTGCGTAACTGTCATACCATATGTATCGTTCTCTCCATTTCTGTCAGGGTCGTTATATGTAAAGGCTCTGAGCATTTCATAAAACTCGTCAATTGTTGTCGGTTCCTTTAGCCCGACATTTTCAAGCCAATCCTTTCTATAAACATATCCAAAGCGTCCGAGAGGTCGTTTTCGGTATAAGCCCCAAACTCTCCCGTCAACCGACATATTATTAAGAGTTATCTGATTAGCCTTTGAAAGATGTTTATAATCCTTTAGATAATCAGTAATATCCCAAAATTCACCGCGTCGTATTGCGTTTATAACATTTGGCGTGTTTTCATCTATATATATAACCTTGGGCATTTTCCCTGAGGCAAGTGCTATATTCAGTTTTTCTGAGTATGATGCGCTTGGAACAAATTCAATATCAAGCTTTGTATTTGTAAGTTTCTCAACCTGTTTTTTTACAATACTGTTATAAGGTACAGAATTTCCAAGTGCGGCAGAAGTCATAATTGTTATTGGAAGCGGCTCTTTAGTCATCCCTGTCTGTTCACCGCAGGCACACAAAGAAACAATTGCCAAAGTCACACATAAAAGTGCTGTAATTCTTTTTAAATTACTCATACAATTATCACCTCTTCCTTAGTATTATACATTGTTTTCATTTAAAATGCAATAAGGAGACCTTAAAGTCTCCTTATTTTTCTATTATTCAATTACGGGGCAATCGGTACGAACTCATAAATATTGTTTGCGTCATTGTCTGAACTCATATGTCCCAAGTATCTTAAATATCTTGCTTTGACAGGTGATGGGAACATAAACATTTCAAGTGTTTCAGGGTCTGCAAATCCGCTTGATTCAAGCCCTGTTACAACATCAGTCCAATTCTCACCGTCATCACTGCACTGGATATCAAAATAATATTTTCTGTTATCGCCCTTGAAGAATGCAATACCTACGCCAGCAATCTCTTTAACTGACGCGAAATCCACATCAAGCCATGTGTTGTCACCATAGCCGTTCCAGCGTGTATTAAAGTCGCCGTCAATAGCGCCTTCAGCAATATTACCGTCATTTGTCAATGCGTCAACACCATAAATCGGAATTGCTTTGTCATTAAGAGCCGATGGATTCAAAGGTTCAAGAACTTCTTCAATGTCAGGCGCAACATAGTTTGCAATACTCTTATATAGTATGGCCGCTGAATCGGCAGATATTTCCTCTGTATCGTCATTGATATAGATAACCCCACTCTTTTCCCACGCGACCTTTTTACCAAGTGCTTCTGCAACTGTTCTTAACGGTACAAATGTCCTGTCCTCATAAATCTTAGCAGGTACATCAAGCTCATATGTTTGTCTGCCGATTTTATAAGAATTAGCTCCGATTGTCATTTTAATTGTTTTTTTGTCCTTCTTTATTGTAATTTCCTGCTTTGCGTCATTCCAATCAACATCAGCACCAAATGCTTCTGCAATAAATCGCATCGGAACAAGAGTTCTTCCATCTTCAACAAATGGTACAATCTCCTCATTCTCGCTGTCAATACCTATCATACTGCCATTTTTAAGCGCATACGGCTCATCTACTACCATTGTAAGACTTTCCTCACGCATAAGGCTCTCAATAGGATAGAATTTAATTCCCTGCTCTATGTCAGGATTAAAGTATATTTTTCCGTCAAAATGCGTCTGCGCCTTTGACGCTGGGATTTCCGTAGTCGTGTAGCTTAGATTAAAACCTACATGAGGCGGCTGATTATACGCAACATTCTGACTTGCAATAAGATTTCTATAATGTGAGTCATGCATAAGCGTATATATTTTATAATCCGTCGGCTCCGTAGTTGTAAATATTGCCATCTTGGTACGATCACTTGAAAATAGTATATGTTCCTCTCTCCAGTCGCCAAACATATCGCATGTTATTCCCGGCGGCGCTTTTGTACCTCCGAACGATACATATCCCTTCGGAGAAAAAAGCATTCTTGTTTTATTTTTTTCAGGAACCCACTTATCTATATGATTACCATCCTGAACTTCACGACCCAAATCACCGTCCCAATAAATCAAGAAGTTACTTGATATAGACGGATTAGTTGCAATAATATTTCCTTTTGCGTCAAACATATATCCCTCTGCCCAGCTTTCAGCGCCATCATGGTTCGGGTCAATATCAGCGCTTACTCCTCTTCCTACATCTGAATAAGTAGGCATAGCCCAAAGGAACTCGCCTGTTCTTGCATCGCGCATTTCTATACCGTACTTCGCATCGCTATGCTCGTGAACTGAAAAAGTTTCAAGTCCGGGATGGTCAGGCACAAGATCAGAAGTATGCTGTGCATCTCCATGACCAAGCCCTACAGAATATAAAGGAGTACCATCATCATCTACCGCCATAGCACCATAGATTATCTCATCCTTGCCATCGTAATCTACATCTGCCGTACATAGACTGTGGTTACCCTGTCCCATATATTCAGGAAGATTATTATCCGTATCAAATGCCCATCTCATCTGTATTTTTCCGTCAACAAGGTCATACGCAGTCACACATGAACGCGTATAGTAGCCCCTGCTTAAAATGCAGCTTGGGTTATCTCCGCCAAGATGCGCAATACCGCCGAGAAAACGGTCTACTCGGTTACCATAGCTATCTCCCCAGTCTTCATACTTTCCTCTGCCGGGTACAAATTCCGCGGTATCTATTATTGTACCTGTTTCGCAGTCGAAAGCCGTAACATACTCCGGTCCGTCCAGCGCGCGTCCTGTTTCGCCTATCCAATACGCATTCGGGTCTCCAACTACATTTCCCTCATTGTCGGTGGTTCCGTCCGCGCTTTTTACAAACATTTCTGCTTTTCCGTCACCATCAAAATCAGCCACTATAAACTGCACATAATGAGAACCGCTTCGGATATTATAACCCATGTTAATTCTCCATAGCCTTGTTCCGTCAATTTTGTAGGCATCTATAATAGTCGGTGACGTGTAGCCGTTTACAGAGTTGTCCTGTCTGTCATCCGGCTCCCATTTTAAAATGATATCTAATTCTCCATCGCCATCGCAGTCTGCTATTGAACATTCATTCGGATAATAAAGCACCTGTGAGCCGTCATCATTGAGCTTGGGACTACCGTCAGGCCATACAGCCTCAGGAATATCCAAAAGCTCTATTTCCTTTTTATTACTTTCCCATGTTGAAACTGCATCACATTTTTCTTGTTCAACACCGTCAACAACTGCCGCTACCTGATATGTACTTTCGACTGTCCCATCTGTATCGGTAAAGTTTGTTACATTCAGTGGAAAAGCATTGATTTTTTCACCATCGCGGTAGAGATTATATTTTGTAGTATAACTTTCTGTACCGAGCCATCGCCACGAAATAAAAATTCCCTTTGCCGTATATACCGCGACAAGTCCGCGGTCAAGGTATTCAAGATTTACAGGATCAAACGGGCGGTTATCCCACAATTCCTGTGTCTTTTTCGTAGCTGTTTTTCCGGGTTTAAACTGCTCAACTACATATCTTTCCGCAAATGCAGTCGTTCCTATTCCCGTAAGCATAGCTATTGCCAGAATACCGGCTATAGCAGAGCGTTTTTTTGTCCTGCCAAAAAACATGTCATACCCCTCCTCTATTTTAATTTCCTTATATGCTTATAATATCACGATTTTATCCAAAAATAAATAAACAAATTCGACCTCAGAGGTTAATAAAACCGAGATTATCTTTTAAACTTCCTCTACAAATTCAGGCATATTTTCACTCATTACATATCTGTTTTCAGGCATAGGGGGATTTTCCATATCATCACCTATATAGAAGCCTGTATGCGGCGGCGTATTATATGCGGTGTTCTGCAATGCCACTGCAAGACGATACACATGGTCGTGCATAAGCGTATAAAAACGATACTTTGTCGGATGTGTTGAAATATATATACGAAGTTCTGTGCAGTCCTCATCTGTATATATAAGATTTTCGCGCCAATCGCCTAATATGTCTGCCTGAAGGTGCGGCGTACCCTTTGTTTGCTGAATACACTTTGTACCCTCCGGCTCAAAAATCGTATTCAACTTGCCGTTCTCATAGTCCCATTTGTAAATTCTCGGTGTTCCGTTTTCCCACAAGTCCTCGTCTTTCTTATAATCAAGAAGCTCGCGAAGCAAGTCACCGTCCCACCATACAGTAAATTTGCATGTATCGGGAGGTGTTTGGCTTATAATCTCACCATTAAAGGTAAATAAAGGCTGACCTATTGCCCAGACCTGATTTCCCTCATATCGCGGGTCAATTTTAGCACACATACCTCGCGCCGTGTCATAGCCTGTATAACGTCCCCACTTGATTTCACCTGTAGCAGGATTATGTACATCATAACCGAGAAATGCACCGTCCTCCTCTTGTATCTGAAAATACTGCAAGCCCTCTGCATGAGGCAAAAATTTACCGAGATGCTGAGCGTCACCGTGTCCAAGGCCTGTTGAATACATACCCGTACCGTCATGGTCAATCGCCATAGAACCGTAAATGATTTCATCCATACCATCACCGTCAACATCTCCCACATAAAGGCTGTGATGTCCCTGTGCGGTGTAATTGATATTCTGAGTTCTGTCAGCTCTGAATACCCATTTTTTTACAAGCTTCTTATTGATTAGATCATATGCCGCAAGCACAGACGGACAACCATGGTCATAATATCCTCGGCACATAACTGCGCTCGGCCTTTCTCCGTCAAGATATGCAACACACGCTAAAAATCTGTCAACTCTGTTTCCCCACGAATCACCCCAATCGCGCACATTGCCGCGAGGAGGTTCATACGGAACTGTATCTAAGAGTGTTCCGCTAAGACCGTCAAAGACTGATAAATACTCCGGACCTTCAATAATAAAACCGTCTTTATTTCGGTAATCCACATTAGGCTCACCCACAACATTACCTGCCGCGTCAACCGTTCCGTCTGCTGTTTTACAGATAATTTCGGCTTTTCCGTCATTATCAAAATCATAAACCATTAACTGACAGTAATGCGCACCTACTCTGATGTTAGGACCAAGACACATACGCCACAGATTCTCGTCCTTACCAATTTTATACGCATCTATATAATAAATTCCGCTGTATCCCTTAAAGGAATTATCTCTCGGATTTGCCATCCATTTTACTATAAATTCATACTCTCCGTCACCGTCAAGGTCAGCAGGGATTACATCGCCCGCATAATACTCATATGTATGACCATCGGGAGTTGTATACGGCTCAGGCTTATCAATCTTTATAGGCAGATATTCTGTATCAAGCGCTGTTACCTTTGCTCCTTCCCTTTCTGTCTTACCGTCCTTTACAGCTTTTACAATGTATTCATCTCCTGGTTTACCGTCTTTATCAAGATAACAGGTACAATCCGTAATCAGTTTTTCGGTAAGCTTCTCACCGTTACGATAAAGGACAAAGTCAATTCCTTTGTCATATTCCCAACCGAGAAGCCTCCAGCTTATAAATATGCCATTTTCTGTTTTCACAGCGACAGCGCCGCGATTTAGCGTTTCCATATACGGCTTTGGTTTATCAGCTTTGACAGCTGTTGTAATGCTCGCTTTTACCGTTCCGCTTGTAGTAATGCCTTCAACAGTGTATTCAAACGGTACGCAGGTTACAACCTCGTCATCAATATATTCCGTATCTTTTACAGACGCAATAAGCTTTGATAATCCAAGCGGTGTTTTCTTGTATATATTATAGCATAAAATGCCATCCGTACCAATCCAACTAAGTGTTACACTATTCTTTGCAACTTCGGCTGAAAGTCTTGAAACCGCTTCAATAACATTTCTGCCGTCTGTAATATACACAGGCAGTACATATGGTACAGAACATTTAAATCCCGCCGCATCAAGCGGAACTATGCTGTATTCAAATCTGTCACACAGAAGAACATTATAGTCAATATATGATGTATTTTGAGAAATGAATTCAATGTCTGTCTCATTATCACTCATTCTTTTGCGAGTCATAAGATATGCTGAAGCACCCGCTATCTCATTCCAAGAAAGTGTTACCTTATGACTATCGGTAGCCGCCTCAATATCAGCTTTTAAGATAGGTCGTGTGAGAAACACTTCAGGCGCAATTTCCAATGCGTTAAGGCATACATGGCGCGCCTTATCCGCTGTTATTTCTATTATGCCGTCTGTAACCTCAACCGTGATTTCCTTAGACAAAACCTCTGAATCATGAATCCAGAAGGTTAGCTCTTTTCCGTTTATATGATATACAACATAAACATCGCCTTCCTCATCATAATCGCCTGTGAAAATCCGCACTCTATATCTGCCATTTTTTGTTTTTACCTTAAAACAGTTATCTTCTTTAAACACAACATAATCACGAAGAAGATCTTTATCACCCTTATCGCGGATATTAGAAATTGTCGGCTTTATTAATCCGTACCCCTTATTTTCAGAATAAATTGTATTTTCGGTTATTTTCACAAAACCTTCCGCTGATTCTGCAATGCCAAAATCAAATTTATATATGTTATTCATAGCTAAAATTCCTTTTATGTCTTATTTTTATTAAAGGGGACGCAATTTTACACTGTGTCCCCTTTGAGATGCCTGATTATTTCACAAGCTCATAAGTCATTTTTGCCGCCTGTGCTCTTGTTGCATTTGCAAGAGGCGCAAATTCTGTTTCTGATATACCATTTATAACACCTGCTCTAACAAGCATATCTACTGCTTCCTTGGCGTAAGCCGCAACAGACATGTCGTCATCAAAGGTTTTACCCTCGTTTGTTTCGTCAAGCTCAACACCCGTAGCCTGTGCCGCACGGTATATAATTACAGCCATATCCTGACGTGTAATATTATCTGATGAACCGAACATACCGTTATCATAGCCACTTATAATACCGTTATTATACGCGGTAGCTACAAAGCTGTAATACCAATCATCCCCATGTACATCAGCAAATTCATCAACCTTTGCATCAGAATTCTCAAATCCGAATGCTTTAACTATAATCGTTGCAAATTCTGCTCTTGTGATATTAGCATCAGGATCAAATATATGCGCGCTTCTGCCCGTAATAATACCTTTATCTGCAAGCGCATTTATAGCTTCTTTCGCCCACTCTACACTGCTTATGTCAGTAAATCCTTTAGGCTCATTGCCTGTGTTTTGATTATAATTGCCTGTATTTGAAGGCTGAGTTACAGTTGACGGTGCAGTAACATTTGTCGCCGGCGCTGACCAGCTGCTTCCGCCGCCTGATGAAGAACCTCCTCCACTACCGCCTCCGGTGTTCTGATTGCTACTCTTTCTGCCCTTTACGGTAAAGCTGTATGCATGCTTCTTGTTTGATATAACCTTACCCTTTGAAACAATACCCGTGAGGGTAACATTTGTGTCATTTGCAGGAGTTGTATACTTACCCGTATTTGACATATACATCGGAGCACTTGAAGTCCAGCTGATTATTGAACCGAAGATGCCCTTTGTAGGAACACTGATATTTTCTGAAACAGTGTCACCGCTGTAGCTTGCCACTGATGAGAAGTTACTTGTTACCAAATCGTCACAGCGAACCGCATATCTGTCACCAGCATTTTCAGAAGTAAGATGTACTGTAACATCTATATTCTCTTCCTTTGTCTGACCTAATGCGCTTGCCTTAACCGTAAGCTTAATATTATATCCATTAGTAGTAATCGGATAAATCTCCGCGATGCTGCCGTTAATCTTTAAAATATCATTATTAGATGAACTCCATTCAAGCGTAACATCCTTATATTCAGGATATTCGTCATTTTTCTCGTACTCTGTATAAAGCTTTATATCCTGATGCAAGTCTGTCAAACCGCTCGCATCAATATCGCCGTCCTCGTCATATACCTTTGTTATCGCGGCTTTCGCCTTTGTGATTGCGTCATCAAGCATACCGCCTATACCTTTTACAATTACAGTAATTTCTTTTGTAACAGTGCTTCCGTACAAATTTACAATTGAAGCTGTCAGCGTTACAGTTGTATCCTCTATCGGTCTTTTTACAATCACACCATCATTTGAAAGAATGTCACTCTTGTCTGAGTTCCATGTTATATTCGCAAACGAGGTCTTTGCCGGAAGCGTAAGATCGTTATAAATTTCCGTAGGCGCGCTTCCGTCCGTATTAACATTAACTTCATTACCGTCAACAGTTTTAGTGGTAATTATAGGATTATAGCTATTCTTTATATCATCATCTGTTACCTGCGGCTTTACAAGTTTTACCGTGTAAGTACCGCTTCCGTATTCCTCGCCCTTATATTCTGACTTTACAGCGATGCTTATATCATAAGTACCTGCTGTAAGAGCCTCAAGCGCTGTTATCTTTGTTCCGTCAACAACAATATTGCCATTTGCGCTTGACGGAGGAGTAATAACGATTGAGTTTGTCATATAAAGCAGAGCTTTTCCGTCCTTTGACGAATACGGCTCGTTAAATTTGATTTCCGTTTCAGTAAACTTTTCAGCCTCAACCTCGTATACTGAGGAATTTTCAAGCGTCTTGCCATCATTAACCTTATCACTCGTCAGAACAATCGTAACAGGTTTTTCCGGAGGTGTAATATTTACAAGTCCGTAGCTTAGATTATCAACTTGCATACCGACATTTGTATTTTCTGTACCGCCTGAGAAAGTAATACCTCTTATACCTGAAGAATCAGAAATATTAACGGCATTTATAAAATCACCTGTTTCGGCATTATATGTATATGCCTTTTTGCTGTTAATGTCAATAACAGTTGTGAAGGTTTTAGCGGTAGTTGTTATTTCCCTGCCTGAAACAAGTATTGTGCTATTATCTGGTCCTGACAGTTTTACTGAGCGTATTCCTGTTGTATCATTTGTTTTTACTGTGTATGTATAATAGAAAGACTCATTCTCGTCTGTCTTTCCATAGGTTGCCGTTCCATACCAGTTAATTTCAAGTTCGCCGCTTCCATTTACAATTACATGCTTTTCATTGAATATAGCACCTGTATTTGTATTTCCGAAAGACCAGTCACCCGACTGTAAAGAAGCAATTGATTTTCCATCAAATTCTTCTTTATCTGATGCTTCGGTTAAATCCCAATCGCTGAGCTTTGAATCAACCTTAATTGGCTCATCTGTAGGAGTTACTGTCGGTGTCGGGGTTGGCTTGCTTCCTCCCGGATTATATGGATTAGGGTCTATTTCACCCTTAGCCAATCCATATGCAAAATTATCAAGATACATATAACCGCCGTTACTTACAAATGTAATTCCTGTAACAGCTTCATTTTCACCTATTGTGTTTATTTTAGCAGGCTGAGCTTCAGTATCTGATCCCTCATATGTATATACCTTGCCATTAACTGTATCTACAACTGTTGTGTATTGCGTATACGCTTTATTTGTATCAAAGGCTTTTATTATACTGTCAGCTATACCTTCAAGCTTAACAGTATTGGAGCCGTTATTGCTCATGGTATATGTGTAATAGTATACATTGGCAGGCGTCTTTATAAGAGTCGCCGATTTACCGTTTCTTACCTGCAAAACAGTACGCGCATCACTTCCCTCAGTTCTCTGCCATACATCACCCTGATTGCCTGTTGCACCGTCAGTTGTCCATATGCCGTCCTCACCGAATATAACATCATCTGTCAGCGTCGTATCAAACTCAAAGGTATATGCGGCATCTCCAAGCTTAGCCTGCCATTCTCCAAGCGTCGCTTCTAATTCAGGAGGTTCAGGCTCTCTTGCGTCACCGATAAGACCATAGCTGAAATTGCTTACCTTAATGTTTTTATTGCTGTTATTTGCAGAACGGAATTCAATACCCGTTACCTTTTCTCCGCTGCCAATCGTTACTGTGCTTTCCGAAACAATGTCACCGTTTTCATCATATGTGTATGCCTTGCTGTCCGACGGAGAAATAACAGTTGTGAATGTTCCGCCTGCATTTGGCGAGGTGAACAATGTACCATTTGAAACACCAATAAGCTTTACGGTCTGGTTATTTCCTGTTCCATCCTCTGACATACTAATTGTATACTTATAGTAGTATGCACCTGTCTCCGCGCTTCTTGTATACGTTGCCGCACCGTCATAGGTCATTATCAATTCACCAATTGCATTGACACTTACGCGCGTATTATCAGCTCTTACGCTTCCATTTGAGTTCTTACTTTCAAATGTCCAATTTAAAATTGCATCTGTACCTTCGATTTCCTGAACAATTTTTGCATTTAGGGAAGTTTGTTCGTCTTCAGAACCTGCAAATATATTACTATCCTTCTCTGTCATAGTCTGATCTGTCCAATAAGAAAGCTTAGCCTTCGGATCAGCAGGAGTTGTATTTGTAAATGTTGCAGATACCGTTACATTTTCAGCCGGCATTTTAAATTTACCATCTGCTACAGGTATGTCGCTCTTTGACGTATCACCTGTAACTGTGATAGTGCCTGCCACATATCCTTCATCTGCCGTCAATGAAACTGTTACATCTGAACCATATGACGCGCTTTCAGCAACATTGATTGAACCGCCTGTTACACTTGCCTTTGCTATGATAAATGTTTTTGCAGTATATGTCGCTCTGATTTCAATATTATTTGTACCAACCGTCAACTCACCGTCAAGTTCAGTCCATGTTGTGCCGTCAGTGCTGTATTCTATAACAGGTGTATCATAGCCTGTAACAGTTGAAGCTTGAGCACTGATTTTACTGTTCTCCTTAGCCGTAGAACTGTTTGGGGTAAGCGTAATACTACCCACACCTGACGGAACTGTTGATGCTGTAATATTTACGGTTGCAAGTTCTGTCGCTGAAGCAGTAAACGCACTGTTATTATCTGTGCTGACTGTAATCTGAGCCGGATTTGATATACCGTTCTTATATCCCTCTGCAGGTGTTACAGCTATGTCATATGTACCGGCAAGCACACCGGTAAATGTTACTTCGGTGCCGTTTGTTACATTAAATGTGTAATTCTGCTCACCCTTGAGTTCTATCTTTGAAACGCTTCCTTCCGTTGAAATTGTACCTTTGATTGTGTATGTTTCTGCTGTATATTCAGATACAGTTACAGTCATTTTCTCGCCCACAAAATTTCTATTATCGTTGCTTGCCTTAACTCTTACATAGTATGCACCCGAAGCAACGCTTACCGATGTTGCAGATACCTCTGTCCACGCTGCGCTATTATTACCGTCAAAGGTCGATTTCAGGATATACTCCATAGTATTGTCAACACCCGTTATCGTACCGTTTTCACCTTCACTTGCAGGCTTATTGCCGACAGCATTAGGTGCTGCCGGACGCACGGGAACAGCAGTTGAAGCCGCTTCACTGTCAACTGTTGAGCCTGATGTGCCGTTCTTTACAACAGAAACCGTTTTACCGATATACGGTGTAATGTCAATCGTTGCAGCATTGTCTGTCTTTACCTTGTTTTCAACGCCTTCAGCTGTAATTGTATACTTTTCATTTGCTGTAAATGCACCGAGTGTTTCAGCCTCATAGTCTATTGCAAGAACAGGCGTTGTTTCCTGTGTGATTGTATTGATTGTTATTTCACTGCTTACACTCGGAAATGTGCCTGTTTCGCCCTCTGTTACAGGATTTTTACCTACTGTGCGGATATAGACTGTTGAACCCTGTGCCAAATTTGAAGCAGGTAATGCTGTCCATTCCCCGTTCTCGTCTGTCTTGTATTCAAGCTTTGCCTCACCTACCGCTGTAATTGAGCCTGTGCCATCAAGTGTCGTAGGCTGTGTAACTGTATAGGCTGATGAAACAGGTGCACTCGGCTGTGCGGCAAGCGTATCAATCACAAATTCAAGATTGCCTTTTTTGATTGTCAGCTTCTTGCCATACCATGTATCATCAATATCGACTACACCGCCTGTTTTTACTGTAACAGCAGCGTCTGTTCCGTCATCAACTGCTACCGTATACGACTCGGTATTGTCAAAGCCTGTTAGCTGTGCTGTCTCGTAGTCTACTCCAACAGTAAATGTTTCTGAACTTTCTGTCAAATATGCGAAATTATTGATTAAAAAATTAAAATCATTTTCGTTTGATGTATTGCCGAATCTTATGGCTTTTACTGTATCCCCCGTATAATTTTTGCTTGTATCTACACTACCGTCCGGCATGAATGTATATATTTTCTTTGTTGCAGTATCTATAACCGTCGTAAATGTCTTATATTCTGATGCTGCGGCTGCCTGATCTAACAATGCCACCTCTGTATTCCCGCTATCTACAACACTTACATATTGCGTTGCTCCTTTTGTCTGTATTGTATATCTAAATGCTATAACATCAGTAGCGCTTTCGGACGGTATCTCATATTGCGTCCATCGCGTCCATTTCATATTAAACGCTTTATTATATATCTTGTATCCACGCGCTAATGTAAAGCCGGCAGCATCTGACCATGTCCACGCATTATTTGCATCTGCATTTATTACGCTTGCATCAGATTGGTCTGCATAATCAAATTCTGTGCTGTAATATGCATTTAACTCCCAATCGCTAAGCGACGGTATATTTTCATCTCCTCCCGAACTATATTCAGTCATATATGTAAAGTCATTCATCAAAAATACCCAATCATTCTCATTTGAGGTATTTCCAAATCGGATTGCATTTACTATGTCACCCGTGTAGCTTTTTGTATCTACCGTGCCGTCAGGCATAAAAGTATATATTTTCTTTTTTACTTTATCAACAACCGTTGTAAATGTTTTATATTCTCCTGAAGCGGCTGTCTGATCTAACAATGCTACCTCTGTATTCCCGCTATCTACAACACTTACATATTGCGTTGCACCTTTTGTCTGTATTGTATATCTAAACGCTATAACATCAGACGTGTTGCCTGACGGTATATTATACTGTACCCATCTCGTCCATTTCATGTTAAACGCATTTTGATATATCTGATAGCCACGTCCTCTTGTAAACCCTGAAGCATCAGACCATGTCCATGCATTGTTTGCCTTATCATTTATAACACTTGCATCCTGCACGCCGGTATATGACATAAAATCCTCACTGTATTGTGACGTTAAATTCCAATCGCTAAGTGAAGGTTCTCCCTCTGCACTTGCGGTAACAATCGTAAGACCTGACAACGAAGATAAAATCATTGTCAAGGCTATAAACAAGCTAATAAATTTACTATATCCCTTTTTCATCATTTTACCTCCTTAGCCCTCATATCTGATTACATACAGCTCTCTTGCCGTATCATTTCTGTAGTTTCTCATAAATACATAGTCGCCATTCTGTATCTCATAAGCGTCCGATTCCTCCCGATCAACAGTGATTCTACCGTTTGACGAGATATAGATAAACTGCACAACTCTTGTTACATCGGCAAGAGCAACAGATATTGTTACATCCTCATCCTCATCGTCCTGAATTTCATTTCCGTCATAGCTTCCTCTGTTTTTAAGACCAAGCTGAACAATCGGTGATGACAATGTTCTTGCGACCTTACCAAATATAATTCTGTCACGCGACGACGAGAACATCTCATCACGGAAGAACTGTGTTGACGGCGCTCCGTCACCTGATTCTCCATTTACAAAGTAATCTGCTATACCTTTTGTATCTACCATTCTGAGTACCACACCAACTTCTGAATTTGAGCCGTCAATACCGCATATATCGCCTTTATGCAAAACTTCTGTCAATTTTCTTGAATCATTATTTGTCCACAGAGTTGTTGCAGCATATGACCTGTTATTTCCTGCCCACGGGTCTTCGTTTATTTGTGCGACCAAAACATTACGAGCTAACGTGTATTCCTTTTCTTCGCCATTACACCAGCCCTCGATAATATAGATTTCCTCGTCATTATCATCTATGCCCTCACTAATTCCAGAAATTATTATTATGCTATTATCATCTGCCGTGCCGTAGTCCTCAATATCATGCGCCTCAGACGTACTTTTTGTCATTCTTATAATAACTCCCGGCGCCGCATCCGCAACATCACCAAAGAAACAATTATAACCAAGTCCTGTATCTCCTGTTACCGTTGTGTAATCCTCATGGTCGGCAATTCTGTAACCATAGTTTGCCGCATCACGATTTTCACTTATTGTAATCGGTACTGTAAGCTGAGGAACACCTGTGTGTATATAATACTTGCCGTCAAAAAGTCCGCCCTTTTGACTACTTTCCTTGAGGTCTTTTGTTACAATACGAACTGCATCGCTATCATTATCAACTGTCGAAGCATCTACTGCAAGATAAAGTTTTGTTATTTTGCCACTACTGTTAGATTTATACTTGCATAGTCTAATTGAAGCCTTATCATCGTAGCCAATAGCATTGCAAGTAAGAATATGTCCACCAGATGTGCTTGTATTTTCAATATATTCATCTATTGTTTTGTCATCAACCTTTACCGGTCCGCCTGTTGTTAAATCCCAATAATCAACTTTAGAACTGAGCTGCAGAGTTTGATAGCCTCCCTCTGTCGAATAAAGTTCTGCCCAAATCTTATCACCTGAGTCATCGGCGTATACATTTACAAGCCAACCGTATTTTTCTCCTGACGAAAGCCCACCAAGTGCGCGGGAATCTACATAAGAAATTGTTCCGAATTTATTTAAATAAAACTTTGCCTTTGATCCCATCGACGCCTTAACATCCTTGAATACCTTATCATTATCAAGAATTTTATATCTGCTATCATCAATAATCGCATATCGTTCGTTTGCTGTATCAGCAGAAACAGTCTGCACCTTTCCTTCTGCATAGTCAAGACTTGCTTCAATAGTAATTGTCTTATCGCCTGTATAAGATTCATCTCCAAAATTGGCATTCATCTTGAAAGATACAACATCTCCTACCTGCAAATCTTTGAGTTTGCAAGGCTCTTCGTCTCGAATAACATTTAACTTTAAACTGTCATCTTCGGAAGGGTCAAGTTTAAGCATATATGTATCACCTAAAATCGGATATTCAAGCTGTAATCTTATAGGTGTTACAGTTTTTACAACGCTTGTTTCATAGCTGTCTACAAAAAGTACATCATATGTTCCATCTTTGTTGAAGTCAACCGCTTTTACTGAACCTTCCACTGGTGTGATAAACTCATCAAATGTTATATCATCACGTCCAAGAGCTTGGAAATTAGCCATTGTGAACGGTTGATTATTATATGATATTGACGGTTGATTCACAAGCTTTATTCTTTTTACTGAATTACCATCATAATACTTCAATTCAGGTGTACCACCGTTATAACCTGTTACTATCGAGTCAATTTCATCAGCACTGAATTCAACTGTCTTTGTCTTTTTTGTAAGCGGAACGATATAAAGTGCAGTTTTATCACTTCCTGTGCCGTCCAAATCTCTATAGTACACTCTTGAATATTGTGCCACATACTGGTCTGCATCTTTAATCTCAGACTGCATTATCTCATCTTCAACCATAAGCTGATCATCATTAAGCGAGGCTGACGTACCGATTGATTTGCCTGATGTTGCAGTAATCATTCCCTCCTGATAGTAAATATCACGTTTTTCTGATAGAATTGTTATACCGTCTTTCGTTTCGTAATCAAACTGAGGTCCTCCAAACATCGTGGAAGAAGAACCCTTGATAATCGGATAAGCAACATTCAATGAGTTATATACAAGTTTCGCAACAGTTCTTCTTGTCACCTCTTCACCGATAACACCTTTGGCATTATCCATAAGATCAAGATTACTTGCTTCCTGAATATAGCCCTGAGGATATTCTCCAAGCATTTTGGCATGTTCTCCCCATCCAACAGCACACACAATCATTTTTATTGCCTGCTCATATGTAACATCATCATCCGGTCCAAATGTGCCATCACCATAGCCTGCAATAATTCCGATTTCATAAGCCGTCTGAATATCATCTGCTGCCCAATGTGACTCGTCTACATCCTCAAATATTCCTTTGTATTCCGACTTGTTTTTCACATTGGTTTCTCTTAGGATAATAGCCGCAATTTCGGCCCTCGTAATTGTTTCTTCCGGTTTCATGTCGCCCGTTTCATCGCCGACCATAATCCCAAGATAATTTAGAAATCCTACCGCCTCCTGATAAAGTGCGTCATCTGTTGCTGCTGTTTTTTCTTCATCTGCAAAGACAGTAATTCCCGAAACAATAGCAATTACTGTGACAAGTAACGCAGCAATCAACTGATTTAACCTCTCCCTCATGACTTTTACCTCCATTTTTAATAATAATTAGAATTATTCCTTTCTCATGATATAATAATAGCATAATACTCCTGTGAAAATAAAGAAAGAAAACCGATTTATAAAGTTAATAAAACCGAGATAATAATTTTACAGTTATACTTTTATTTAACAAAAAATCCGAATTTGCCTTTTATAAGCATATTCGGCTTTTCTGAAATTTTACTTTAAAATTATTCTCTTGAATTATCAAGTCAAATGCAACGATATATTAAAATAAACTTCAAAAGGCGATTTCCAGTTCAAGCATTTGCGTGGACGCTGATTT
>ERZ791926.435-NODE-435-length-36540-cov-5.683212_pt1 | contig 36540 bp, 29 predicted proteins | sample MGYA00510131_ERZ791926 | MGnify/ENA primary metagenome ERZ791926 (study PRJEB30046, sample SAMN00792052) | human gut metagenome | study: EMG produced TPA metagenomics assembly of the A metagenome-wide association study of gut microbiota in type 2...
GACAGGAATTAAAAATCACCAAGCAGGAAGTTAATGCCGCTAAACAGGAAGTTAATGCCGCCAAGCAGGAAGTGGATGCTGCTAAACAGGAAGCAAATGCTGCTAAACAGGAAGCAACAGCAGCCAATGAAAAAGCTGAAAACGAATCTAAGGCCAGAATTGCAGCTGATGCCAAAGTTGCCGAGCTTCAAGCTCAAATCAAAGAGCTTAAAGAAAAGTATGAATTGACGAATTGAACATGTTCTGTCGTCAACATATAATATTTCATGAATTGTCATATAAGCAATAGCTATAGTCTGGCAATATACAATACCAACCCGGACATACCACAATGAAAATGGCGGTCAAAAATTGACCGCCATAAAAAATAATAAAAATTTATACACTTTACTTGACAAACTCGGGTTGTTAAATTTACGCTTCACCGAGCGTCACATCAAAACCTGCTATCTTTTTAAGTATCTTTACGGCATCTCTTGTGTCAACTTTTCCGTCGGCATTGACATCTGCTGCATCAAGGTCGATTGTAAATCCTGTGAATCCCGCAACGTATTTTTTTATTACTACAGCGTCACGGCTATCGATTTTTCCGTCACCATTGGCATCACCGTAAGTTATTTCAGAAACTGTCTTTATATTAGTCTCTGTTACAAGATATGTACTGAAATGTCCTGTCTCAAAAATCAGAAAGCCATTCTGACAAACTGCATTCATATTAGTAAACTTACCTTTTTCATTCACATAATAAACCTTACAGTTCTCTCCCATGTAACCATCAGGAACAGGTATTTTAACTGTGACTTTTTCGGACGGCTGAACTGTCTGTCCGCTCTCGTTTTTCAGCGAAATCTCATATGTAACAGATTTTACGTCTTCAGGTTTTACATCTGAATCTTCTATTTTTCCTGTAAAATCAATCTTTGAATATTCCTTGTCCGATTCTGTAAGCTGCCTGCTTTCAAGACTAATTTTTTCTTCATTATCTCCTCCTATTGAAGAATCGTCTTTTGAATATTCTATCTTGATTCCGTCTGCAGTCTCTTTTTCGTTAAGCTCAATAAATCTGATTCCGTTTGCCTCGGCATATTCCTGTGCCTTACTTCCGGCATAGCCTGATATCGTAAAATCATCATATTTTTTATATGTTGCACTCTGTTCATCATAATAATATCCTAACGCATAATCCTGTATTGTTGTTACATTTTTAGGAACTGTAATATTTTTAAGATTCTCACAATTTTGAAATGCACTTCCTAAAACAGAAGTTAATGTATCAGGCAGTACAATATTTGTAATCTCTTTACAATATGAAAACATAAAAAATGATATAAACTTCATGCTTTCAGGCAGTACTACTTCTTTCAGACTTGAACAATATTGAAATACCGCTGGATTAGGACTTGTTATATTGACAGAAAGTTTTACTTTTTCCAATGAAGTACATTTATAAAATACAGCCTCTCCCATGCTTGTCACAGAATCCGGAATTACTACTTCTTTTAGTCCGCTGCATTCTCCAAAAGCATCCGTGCCAATATTCGTAACGCTGTCAGGAATATTTATGCTCTCCAAAGCCTTTGTGCCATAAAATGCAAAATCCCCGATAGTTTTTACTGTATCAGGCACAAAAAATTCTGTATCTTTAATTCCTGCAGGATAACACAGTATTCTTGTCATATTCTTATTATATAAAATGCCATTTTTTACAATATAATTGTTATTTGTATCCGAAAGCACTATTTTGGAAAGATTTTTACAACCCCTGAATGTATCGCTTGAAATTATAGCATTATCCGGAAGTTCTACTGATATAAGTGATGTGCAGTTGTCAAATGCACCCGAACCTATTGACATAAGTGACTGTGGCAATTTAATCTGCTCTAGTGACGAACAAAAAACAAATGCCGAACCTTCTATCTTTGCAACTCCTTCATTTAATATAACTTTTTTTAAATTATTGCATTCCCTGAACGTACCATTTTTAATTGCTGTTACACTTCCGGGAACTTGTACCGAAACAAGTCCGTTACATCTATAAAATGCCAACGTCGTAATATTGGTAACACTGTCAGGAATGTCAATATTTTTCAAATTATCAAGTCTTGCAAACGCTTTTTCACCAATGTTTACAACTCCCTGTGGTATTTCAATCTCATAAAGATTATTACAATCAGCAAATGCAGAATAATCTATAGTCTTTGTACATTCGTCTACGATTACTTTTTCTGGTATCAGTGAGTTTACCGCACTGACAAGTATTCCATTTTTCACATCGTATAATATTCCGTCTTTGAATATGAAATTATTATTTTCATCCTCAATCTCAACACTTTGTAAAGCATCGCAATCTCCAAAAATTCCGCCTCCTATTGATTCTACACTTTGAGGTATAAACAGGCCTGTTAATGAGATACAGCCTTGAAAGCAGGTTTTTCCTATAATTTTTAAATTTGACGGAAGCTTGATATTTTTTATTTTTTCACAGTTCATAAATACATAATTACCGATTTTCTGAACTGTTTCAGGTATAATGACTGTATCTGTTTTTTCAGCATCACCAAATGTTATGTATTCAAGATTTGCATCAGCTCCAAAAAGGCTGTCTGATAAAACAGTAAGATTTGATGGAAGCTTTATCTCTTTCAAATCACCGCAAAATCTAAACGCACCCGTTCCAATGCTTGTAACACTTTCAGGAACCGAAAGACTCGTTATTGACCAGCATTGGCAGAAAGCATAGTTTTCAATCGAAGTAATTCCATCAGGAATTTCTATATTTTTAAGACTTTTAAATCCATAAAATGCCGAACTTCCTATAACCGTCACCTTTTTACCGTCTATCTCGGAAGGAATAACAATACTTTCGTCTGTTCCTTTGTATTTTGTTATTTTGATTGTGTCATCAGTCAGAATCGTATATGTATACGTTGAATTGCCAACCGTGTAATTATAAGTTGTCTGTGCCGCCTGAACCTGCATAAGTCCTATCGCTGCACTCTCCTGCCATTTACTGTTTCCTGAATTTGCTCCAGCAAACGGAAGTCCTGTAAACACAAGCCATGCTGACAGTGCAATGCATGCTATGCTTTTACATGTCTTTTTTGTGATTTTTTTTATTCTCATAAACTATTCTCCTGTATTAATTGACATGACGACTCGCAGCCGCCATATCAATATTATTATATTTAAACTTTCATTACGCTTCACCGAGTGTCACATCAAACCCAGCAATCTTTTTAAGAATCTTAACAGCATCTCTTGTGTCAACTTTGCCGTCGGCATTGACGTCCGATGCTTCAAGGTCGATTGTAAATCCTGTGAATCCCGCAACGTATTTTTTAATTACTACAGCGTCACGGCTATCGATTTTTCCGTCACCATTGGCATCACCGTAGGTTATTTCGTTCATTCTGCCCTCAATGAATGTGAATCCGTTATCTTCAGCATATTTTTGTGCTGCTGAGCCTGCTTCACCGTAAATTGTGAAACCATCTGATTTTTCAAAACCATTGTCACCAAATACATATCCAAAAGCATAGTTTTCTATTACATTTACACTTTCAGGTATATATACTGATTTCAATTCTTCACAGTTTAAAAATGCTTCGTAATCAATTCTTATTAATCCATCATTTAATTCTATTTTTTTTATTTTACTGCCTCGAAATCCACCCTCTCCTATAATTTTTACCGTAGACGGAAGAATTACTTTCTCACAGTCAATCGTATTAACATCTCCAATCTTAATTACTTTAAGCCCGTTCAAAGTTTCCGGTATATTTAATATCTTACTTCCTATATAATCGCTGGCAGTAATATATGCTCCGTTTCCGGGAATATTATATTTTAAAAATGTATACTCTCCTGATTGTTCTTTGACTGAAAATAATACATTACTACGCATCAGTTTAATACGTTCATTATTTTCATTTAATATGTAATTTCCTTCTTCGTCCTTCAAATCCCATAATAAATCGGAAGAACACGGCTCGCCCAATGTATACGTCCACTCAACACCTGTTTCGTTGTATATATTTTTAAAAGCCGAACTGCATGCAGCAAAAAAAACCTCCGGATATTCATAATACTCAAAATTTTCATATACAATAACCGCTTTAGATATATTATTTTTTAAAAGTTCAATGATTTTATCCGAAACTATTTTTGTTATCTCTTCTTTGCTTAATGTATTTTCCTGTTCCAATGTAATATATACATCATAAAAATTATAATAATCCGAATCGTCGGCATATTCCAATGCTTTAAATGTAAGATTTTGCGAATGTCTCTGTGAAAATGTTTTATATGGCATATTTACAAATGCTGTATTTATGCTGTTCACTCCTGCCGTGTCACCAAAATGATCTTTATCGATTCTTATTGAATCATCACTCCATGTAAGGTCCGATAAGTACCATTTACCATTGTCTAACTTTACTGCATTCCACGCATGTCCGCCGCCATCTGCATATCCTGACAACAATATCGTATCTACACCAATGTAATTAAGATATAGCTGTGCTGCCTTCGCATATCCCTCACATACAAAATCTTTCTTCTCCACACTTCCCATAATACTATGTGTATAATATTGTGTATTTTCATCATCACCGTAATAGTAATCTGAATTCAGACAGATTTCATCAAATACAGCAGTCTGCTTTTCATAATTTGTTGCATATACTTTTGTCAAATCATAATATTCATGAATTCTTTTTTCTATAAGTTTCCTACATTCTGCTCTTCTTGACTTGTCCCGATAATTTACTGACCACGAATCATCACGGTTTAAGATATATATTATAATATCATCATCATTTTTAATTGTAATTCCCGCTCTTGCAGTTGTATAATCGGTATTTCCGTCTTCATCGTCACCTGTTGAATACATTGAATATAAAAAATAAAATATCGGCATGTCTTCATACAAAGCCGTTTCAACTATTGCGTACTCATCTTCAGTGAGATTATAGTCACTTTTATGCAGTAATTTATCTATACACCACTCATATTCATTATTACTGCTGTCATTTTCATCTTCCCAAAACAAATAATATGTAGCTTCCAGCTCACCATTATAAAAATCCCAGCATATATCCCTTAAATCTTTATAATATCGCTGCATGGTCTCACCAGAATCCCAAGTTGCAAGCTGATTGTAGCAATATAAATAACTTGTGCTTTCAGGTGTTATCTCAGGGTACTTGTTTTCCGTTTCATTATCCGAAATCGTCACTGTGTCATTTTCATGATAAGTGGTTTGTGCCGCATACGCCCTATATCCAATCCCGCCGAATATACCCGAAAATATCAGTAACACTACCATCGCTGCCGAAAGAAATTTAATTTTAATTTCCTGTCTGATACGCATAAATCAATTCTCCTTTTATCTTATAAATACAGTTTTATATGTTATAAATGTTTTTCATTTATGCCGCTCCGAGTGTCACATCAAACCCAGCAATCTTTTTAAGAATCTTAACAGCATCTCTTGTGTCAACTTTGCCGTCGGCGTTGACATCCGACGCTTCAAGGTCGATTGTAAATCCTGTGAATCCCGCAACGTATTTTTTGATTAATACAGCATCGCGGCTGTCGATTTTTCCGTCACCGTTGGCATCACCGTAGGTAACAGGAACAGCAGGTGTATACGCAATCTCAGGAAGTTCAAAAATCTTTGTATTACTTGGGCTGTCAATTTTTATTTTTCCCTGTTTTAATACAAATTCATCAATATAATCAAATCCTTCATTTTCATCGCATTTGAATATAACTTCCGATTCGGATTGATTTTTCATATTGATTTTATATACATCTTTACGCGTTGCAATATACATATAATCATCATAAATATACATACCGATGATTTCCTTAAATGTTTTAAAATCCGTGGCTTCGCTTCCATCTATTTTTGATTTTACAATCGTCTTTGTATTGCATATATAATACCAATAACCATTGTAATAATTAAATTGCTTAGCGTTTTTATTTCTGAAAATATAGCCCTCATATGAATCGCTTTTATCACACTTTACTGTCTCTGACCAACCGTAATGGTTCAATTCTGTAATTTCATCATCACTTTTCAAAAAGTAATCTGTATTATATACACCTTCCCAAAACGAATCTTTTCCCACATCATCCCATGTAGCATCAAGATGATAGTTGATACCATCCAAATTAACTATATTCCATGCGTGATCCAAATCCGATGAAGATGCAATATAATTGGTTATTTTATATTTTCTAAGCATATATTCCATAAAGTCTGCATATCCGCTACACACAGCCAGTCCGTTATAAACCACACCTTCTTTTTGATAACTTTCTGTAGGAATCGTGTCTAAAACAAAATTTTTATAATCATATTCACATTCCCTCATTGCCCATTCATATATCGCCAGCGTTTTTTCCAAATCCGACATACTGTCATCTATCTGTGCCGTAAAGTCTGCTATTCTTTTGTTGAATTTATTATATTTAGCGTAAGATAATTTCTCATCAAATTTGTTTTCTTCGTTAAAAAATTCAGCAGGAACCGTTAATGATAATGCCGCCAGATAATCTTCGTCATATTCCCGTAAAATATAATTTATGTAAGAATATTGGGGTTTCGTGCTCAAATATCTGACATAATTGTATATATCACCTGCTCTGTCCTTATTTATTTTTAAGTCTCTTAACTGAACAGTATAAACATTATATGGCAAAGCCACCGAATACTTACCTTCAGTTATTCTTTCCTCAATAATTTTAATTTCTTCTCCGTTTTTTAACCGTTTCTGTAATACATCAAAATCATTTCCTGCCTGTTCTTTATTAATCGTCTGAGTATTTTCATTTGTGTATTTATCTTTAGCAGAGACAAGCACACTTTTAATATATGTACCATCATCACTGATTTTAACAGAATCAATCCAATAATACTGTCTGTCGGAAACTCTTAAATCATTCAAATATCTATACATTTCCGCAATTTTTTCTGTGGTGAATCTCCAATCCGAAATATCTATTCTTCCGCTTGCTTTATCTATTTCTTCCGCAAGCAATTCTTTCCATTCACCGTTATCAAGTCTTGTATGTAATTTAATATAATCATTTTTTGCTGTTATTTTATCTATTGTATTATCTTTATTTACATATTTATCTTTTACAGAGTACCAAAGAACACTGTTTCCGATAAAATCGCTTATAAAACACAAATTCAGCCAATAATAATCACTCTGCCGCATTAATTCTTCAACATATTTATTTGCCGCATCAATTTCATCACTTTCCAATCCGTTAATTATCTCTGTTAAATATGTATTTTCATCATCTGCATCAAATGTATTAATATTGTCTATACATGATTTAACCAGGCTTTCATACCCCTGTGCCGCATGCACTTTTAATACAGATTGGCTCAAAAAGACCTCCTGACATCCCGTAAATACCAATCCCGCCGCCAGCATTGCACATGCCGCACGTTTAATTGTCTTTTTATATGTGTATGCTTTTCCCATAACATTCCCCATTTCAAAAATATTCCTATAAAAAAAGCGGACGAAAGTTTCCCTCCGTCCACCTGTTTTTAAACATTATTAAGAAACTTACTGTTCTTGTACTGTTTCTTATATTTTTTATTTTCTGTTATTTAACGGCTTTTCTTGACTTTTCAACTATTACTGCTGCAGAAGCCATCATCATTATTACTGCCATAATCATTACATACATTGATGTATCACCTGTGCTTACTGATGCATTATTATCTATTGAGGCATCTCCTGATGGTGTTGTGCTGTCATTATTTGTGTTTCCGTTATTTCCATTATCAGGTGTTTCTGCCTTTTCTGCTATAGTTATTGCTGTCTTTGATGTGATTGTCACTCCGTCTGCTACCCATTTTCCATCCTTGTAAACTTCACGGTTGTATACAACCTTAAGTTCATAATCACCTGCATTAGCTACTGCAAATGTTGCCGTATACGGTGCAGATGTCCACTCACCGCTCGGATTAATGCTCCATTTTGCAGGTACATATCTCATATCGCCTGCCTGAGGATTTACATTATCCATTCCGATGCCTATAGCAGTAAATGTAATATCTTCGCCCTTTGTATACTGTGATGCCAAAGGATTTTCTGCCTTTTCATCTTTAACTTCCGTTTTTAATGATTCCAGTTTTGGAATTGTTACTTTTTCTGTCTCGCCGCATACAGTACATGTTCTTTCAAGAATACCATCTTCTGTTTCCGTTGCGTCTTTTTTTATAACATAATCGCTATATTTGTGGCCTGTTGCAGGGATTTCTTCTGTTGAAAGTACCTTATCACACACGCTGCACTTTGTTACTTTTTCGCCTGCTGTTGTGCATGTTGCTTTCTTTGTTATCTCTGTTACTGCTGTATGTTTTCCTGTTGCCGGTATCTTTACCTCTTCTACCTCGTTACATACACTGCATGTTCTTCTCTTTAATCCGTCTTTTGAACATGTTGCCTCTGTCACTACTTCATACTCACCGAATTTGTGGCCTGTTGCAGGGATTTCTTCTGTTAAAAGCACCTTATCGCACACGCTGCACTTTGTTACTTTTTCGCCTGCTGTTGTGCATGTTGCTTTCTTTGTTATCTCTGTTACTGCTGTATGTTTTCCTGTTGCCGGTATCTTTACCTCTTCTACCTCGTTACATACACTGCATGTTCTTCTCTTTAATCCGTCTTTTGAACATGTTGCCTCTGTAACTACTTTGTATTCGCCGAACTTGTGGCCTGTTGCATGGATTTCTTCTGTTGAAAGCACCTTATCACACACGCTGCACTTTGTTACTTTTTCGCCTGCTGTTGTACATGTTGCTTTCTTTGTTATCTCTGTTACTGCTGTATGTTTTCCTGTTGCCGGTATCTTTACCTCTTCTACCTCGTTACATACACTGCATGTTCTTCTCTTTAATCCGTCTTTTGAACATGTTGCCTCTGTAACTACTTCGTATTCGCCGAACTTGTGGCCTGTTGACTTAACTGTCTTTGTATCAATTAATTCGCCACATTTTTTACATTTTACTTCTGTTACGCCGTCCTTTGTACATGTTACAGCTTCTTTTACAACTTCTTCTGTATCTGCATGCTTGCATAATACTTTTACATAAGAGTTTTTTGAATTTACCGTTATCAAATCACCATCAAAATTAGAAGGTACTAAATCTGTTATTTTTAACTCTGTATTTCCTATTGCTGCACCATCTTTAATTTTAAATTCTACGGTGTACAATTCTCCGCTCTTTTTGTTATCTTTTGCCATTGCAACTGCATAAGATACAAAATTTGTCATTTTTTCATTAGCATTTTTATCTCCCAATACAACTACATCTTCGACAAACACATCTTCCGATAATGTTGTCTTTACCAGTTCCAATACATCTGTATCATAATACAGTCTGAATTCAAAGCCTGCCGTACCCTGATTATTTGTATATGATGCCGTTACCTTTACTGTATCCCCCTCATAGCCCTGTGCGTATGATACGGACACCAAGCCATTTGAATCATTTGCATCACTTGCAAATGCGTTGCCCGTTGACACAAGAACTGTTGTTGCAATAAGGCATAAGCTTAAAAATGCAGCTATAAATGCTTTGCTTTTTCTCTTCATTTTTTAACTCCTCCTGTTTTCCCTGATTTTTTCTTTATTAAAAACAACAACACAGCCACCGCAATAACTACTACGGCTGTAATTACTGCCGCTGTATTTGTTGATTTAACCGTATCTGATGAATTTACCTCTATTAAAGAAACACTATTTTCTTCTGTACCGTTTATATTTTTACTGTCCGATTTATCCATGCTATCTGATTTATTTATACTGTCTGATTGACCTTTAACTCCAGCCTGTTCTTCCGGCGTATTCTGTAAATTCTGTTTGTTTTGTATATTCTGTGCGTTCTTATCTGAAAACTGTACTTTTATGTCTGTATTGACGTCTTCAAGATTAGAATCGCAAGCGTCAAACTCATCAATATAAACCGATTCATAAGTTAATTCTTTCTCATTCTCGCGATTTATTTTAAAGGTTATAGAAAACACAGTTCCCGTGTCGTTACAATCCTTTGCTTGTGCATATGCGTATCCCAAAAATCCGTCCCCGTCGGGATTTATAATTGATGATTTAAAACTATCCAAAGTTTCATCAACCGAAACAATACTTAATAAACTGCTGTCATAGCACAGCTTAAACGACATTCCCGCAATTCCGGGATTTGATACCATCTCAAACTTTACATTAACAGTATCCTCTTCATGTAAAATCTCCAAAACCACCGATGCCGGACCTGCTGCTGTCACCGGTTTTACAGGTATTGCCATCACTGCCGTGATTACACATAAAACTATCACGCAGATTCGTTCTAACAATCTTTCTAATTTATTTTTAAAAAACATTTTTTCTCCAAAAATAATATTTTATACTAAATTCATTTTCCCCCCCCCCGGTATTTTTCTGTCAATACACTTTTTAATAAATTCAGAATAATTTCTTCCGCAATTTTTGCTGGATTCATATTTTTTTTGCTGTTCTTATTATATATTAAGCAAAAACTAAAATGGTGTAATTCAACGTAGAACGCTGTTTTCACGACGCAGAATGTTTGTTTTTGCATAAAAAAAAGACAATTATCCTTTTTTATTGATAATTGTCTTTTTTATATTTTTTTATTTATTTTTATAACTTATACCATCATTCTTCTAAGACTGCTGTAACTATAACACCTCTTACTCATGAATTTCTCACTGTATTTTTCAAAATTAGTATATGAATGTTCAAATTGTCTTGAATAAAGATGGGCAATATCAACCTGCTCGGTCTTTGAAAGTTTTCTGCCATTAGCCACCCACGCTGCAACATCAAGATGTCGTAATGCCGCATATCCGATTATCGCATTTTTTACTTTAAGCACAATATTAATATCATAAACCGCATCAAGAAAATACCGGTAAATATAGTACATAAGAAGCTGCCTGTACTCAAACTGTCTGTCATTATAATATTCCTCAAACTCAATTACATATTTTTCATATGATGAACCATCATGACAAGATTTCATAAACTTTTCCTGAATATCACAATACTTCAGCCAGTCCGGGTTAATCACTTCCATTCCGTCAAACTTTTCAAAAAATCTGCCTATATCTTTAAAGCCTCTGAATGAATCATCTGTTTTCTTTTTCTTTACATCAGCTATAATCTTATCAAGTATTTTTTCATCTTTAAAAGATTTTACAACATTGGCAATCAAATCGTCCCTTTCATCATCCATATGCTTCTGTATGCGTATAGCATATTCAATAAGTATAAGGCAGACTTCATCAGGTGTATATTTTTTATTCTGAATAATATCATATGCACATTTCCTTGCATTACGAAGCTGCATATACAAAAAACCATCTATATCATTATAGCCTGTTAGTGGCTTACCGTCCTCTTCCTCGTCAAATGTGAGAACTTTATCATAATTAAATATTATCTCGCCAGCCGTCTTGCATGATGGTGCAATTCCTATCTCTTTCACACTTCCGTATTCATTAATAAATCGCGGAAATTCCGCACACGTATCACACAGCTTGTCTTCTCCCAATGCAATATACAAATCACACAGATTATTATCGTTAAGAAACGGACATCTTCCGTTTTGAAGTGTAAATGTGCAGCCTCCTTCTTTTTCGGGAACCATGACACTCTTTAACCTTTTGCCAAAATTTCCATCCACAGTCTTATAATATCTGTAGGATTTATCATCTACATCTACGTCCCATCCCGCACAACATGTATCGGTACACGCACCTGCAATGCACTTAAAATCTTTATAATAATGTGGTGTAACTATTTTCATACTTCTGCCTTTCATACATACCATTTATTTCATAAGATTATGATGCCTGACATCCAAATCTTAACTTGATTTACACTATGCAATAATGTTAATATGTTTAGAAGAATATCGCAATACAAAAGGAGGAGAAAATGCGAAAATATATGCTCGCAGCACTATGCTGCATAATGTCGCTTTTCATTCTTACCGGATGTAAATCATCTGTTCCGGAAAATACTGTTTTTTCCGTTGATGACTTATCCGGCAAGAAAATCGGTGTACAGCTTGGAACTACAGGTGACACATTAGTTTCTGACTATGAAGAAGATGGTTCCGGCACAGTAGTTGAACGTTATAATAAAGGTAACGATGCAATCCTTGCATTAAAACAGGGCAAAATCGATGCCGTTGTTATTGATGTCCAGCCTGCACAATCATTTATCAAGACAAATTCTGAACTTATGATACTTGATGAAGAATTTGTTACAGAAGATTACGCCATGTGTATCTCAAAAAACAAGCCTGAGCTTAAAGCTTCCATTAACGAGGCATTAAATGTAATTAAAGCAAACGGCACTCTTGATAAAATCATTGACAATTATATCGGTGAAAATGCCGGAAAAACACCTTATATTTCACCTGACGGTGTAAAGCGTAACGGCACTCTCGTAATGGCTACAAACGCTTACTTTAAGCCATACGAATATTATGATAACGGTAAGATAGTCGGTATTGATGCCGATATGGCTCAGGCTGTCGCTGATTATCTTGGAATGAACTTAAAGATTGAAGATATGGAATTTGATTCAATCATTACCGCTGTCCAGTCAGGAAAAGCCGACTTCGGTGCTGCCGGAATGACCGTAACAGCAGAAAGACTTAAAAATATTGATTTCTCTGATACATATACAACTTCAAAACAGGTTGTAATCGTAAGAGATAATGATGCCATTAAGAATTCCGGCAATGTAGTTGAAAAATTCAAAAATGATTTCCTTACAGATAACAGATATCAGTTTGTGCTTACAGGTTTGAAAAATACTGTTTTAATTGCATTCTGTGCTGCTCTTATGGGTATCGTGATAGGTTTTGTAGTTGCTGTTATACGTTCAACACATGATAAGACAGGAACTCTTAAAATAGGTAATTTTATATGTAACCTCTACCTTACAATAATCCGTGGTACACCAACTATGGTTCAGCTCCTGATTATTTATTATGTAATATTTGGTTCAGTAAGTATTAACAAAATACTTGTAGCAATTCTTGCATTCGGTATTAACTCAGGTGCTTACGTTGCCGAAATTTTCCGTTCAGGAATTATGTCAATCGACAACGGACAGTTTGAGGCTGCAAGCAGCCTTGGTCTTTCATACAAAAAGACTTTTATATATGTAATACTTCCTCAGGCATTTAAAAATGTACTTCCTGCACTTGCCAATGAATTTATTGTTCTCTTAAAAGAGACTTCAATCAGTGGTTATATCGGTCTTACAGACCTTACGCGAGGTGGAGATATTATAAGAAGTATCACTTATGATGCAATGCTCCCACTTCTTGTTGTAGCATTAGTTTATCTTGTAATGGTTGTAATTCTTTCGGCACTGGTTAAAAAACTTGAAAGGAGATTAAGAAGCAATGAGCGATAATAACTCAAACGATAATATTATCTTAAAAGTTGAAGGCTTGAAAAAAGTTTTCGGCGACCATGTTGTACTTGAAAATATCAATACAACAGTAAAAAAGGGTGAAGTAATTGCAATTATCGGACCATCAGGCTGCGGTAAATCAACATTTTTACGTTCACTCAATCTCCTTGAAAAACCTACAGAAGGCCATATTTATTTTCATGGAACAGATATAACCGATAAAAATGTTAATATTAACAAACTTAGGGAAAAAATAGGAATGGTATTCCAGCATTTTAACCTTTTCCCTAATATGACAGTAAAGAAAAATATCATGCTTGCTCCTGTCCAGTTAAAGCTTATGAGCGAAGAAGAAGCTAATAAGAAAGCATTGGAACTTCTTGAACGTGTAGGGCTTTCCGACAAGGCTGACACTTATCCTAACATGCTCTCAGGCGGTCAGAAACAGCGTGTTGCCATTGCCCGTGCCATGGCTATGAATCCTGACGTTATGCTCTTTGACGAACCAACATCGGCACTTGATCCTGAGATGGTCGGCGAAGTTCTCGGAATTATCAAAGAGCTTGCAGAATCAGGCATGACAATGCTTATAGTTACACATGAGATGGGATTTGCAAAAGAAGTAGCTAACCGCTGTATGTTCTTTGCTGACACCAAAATCATGGAAGAAAATACTCCAAAAGAGCTTTTTGAAAATCCTCAGACACCAAGATTACAGGATTTCCTCTCAAAGGTACTTTAATTTTAACTGTCAGGACTAAACTTCAGGCATAAAAAAACTGCTGACCCGGATAAATAACGGTCAGCAGTTTTTTATGTTCAATTATTTACATTCAATTATTTAATATTCTTCTTCATGGCATCTAGTTCATCATCAATGCTCTTTGCATCATTCTTAAATTCATTGACGGACTTGTTGTTTTTCTTTGAATCGCCGTTGTTTTTATTTGATGCAAACAACACTTTGGCAACAAATCCTGCCCCACCGAATATAAGAACAAGAATTAAAACCCACTCATATAAAGACATTGTTACAAGACGGATATCTGTATTAAGTATTACTGCTGCAAGTATAAGAATCACAGAAAGAGCAGTGAATACTTTCGATGCAAACGAACTTGTCGCAAACATCCATATAATTCCGATAATAAGAGGAACTATCACAAGACCTGAACTAATACGGATTCCTGCTACTGAAAATCCGCCATAACCAAACCAGCTTGAATGTACAATCACTTTCTGTGAAAAAATAAATAATCCCACAGCAAGCATTACAATCCCTCCAACAAATTGTAACAATTCATTCTTTGTTTCCTTCAATTTTTCTACCCCTTTCAATTTTATTTAATCTATTGTATTATTTATACTAAGATTCTTAATAAATACCATTCTGCGGCATCTACAACAAAACTTTTTACGGAGGATACCGACATTGAAAAATATACTTAAAAATATCTACAATGATATAATACACCTCAAAACATTCATCATTATATTTATCATTGCATTTATCTCGTTAAATCTATTATTTCATAAAATATGCCTGATTTCAATAATAACCGGATTTCCATGCCCCGGATGTGGTATGACAAGAGCGTTTGTAAACCTTTTGACATTTCATTTCAAAGACGCATTTTACTGGAGTCCATCCATATTTTTATGGGTACCGCTGTTAATTTATGGTATTTTAAACAGATATATTTTCAAGTGCTCAAATAAAATTTTTACAATTCTTTTATGTATAACAGGAATTATTACTATTATTATTTATATTGTAAGAATGATTACACTTTATCCTGACAACGCACCGATGGTTTATTACGAAAATAATATTATGCACTTGCTTTCTTATGGTTTATCACATATAAAATAATACTTCCTGCTACTATAAACAAAGAAATAAACTGTGATGTTGAAAGATTACCAACTGTCCCCCTCACGTCATTTCGTAGAAATTCAACAAGAAATCTTCCTATTCCGTACAAAAACATATAAATGCATCCTATATCTCCTGAAACCATGCCAAATCCCGTTTTTGCCTTCAAACTGCTCTCTTTTGCTTTCTTGAATACAACATCTGCGAGTATAATGAGGATTATCGCTATCGCAAAGTCTCCTGCTGCAGATATAAGCTGTGTCGGAATCAGTTTTATTCCTGCCGGTGCAAGACTGTCTTCAGGAAATACCACACCAAACACTGAATCTGTAGGTCTTCCGTAACAACATCCTGCAAGAAAACATCCGATTCTTCCAAAAGCCTGTGCAAGTGCCACTTCCGGCATAACAATATCAAAATAATCCAGGAATTTTAACTTCTTCACTTTGCAATAAAGCATGCAGCAAAGAACACCCGAAATAATTCCTCCATATACTACAAATCCTTCTGAACCGATTACTGCTAGCGGATTTTGCAAAAACTCTTTAAAACTTACAATTATATATAAAATCTTAGCTCCAAGGAATCCTCCGACAGCCGCTATAATTGCAAGATCTATTATCGCTTCTTCTTTCATTCCTTTCTTTTTTGCTCTATATTCTCCCAGAAATAAAGCAAGTATAAATCCAATCCCTATCATAAGTCCATAGCCGTGGACGCCAAATCTGCCTATGTAAAATAAATCTTTTTTCATAAATCCTCCATGTGTTACTATATCTTTATTTTTATATAACCCAGATATTTTATTACTTAAAAATTTTACCGCATTCCCAAATCAGTATATGCTTTCTGGATTCTTTCTCTTACTTCTCTAAAAAATCCATCTGCATCTGATGACATATACGGTGTGACAAAAAATGTTTTTAATGTATACATGCACAAAATTCTTAATTGCTGCTCGTCTAAATTCAATGCAGCACTCTTAATCTGCTTGAGATAAACATGCCATAAAATTATAAATTCCCTGTATGGCTCACCTTCATGCATATCAATCCATTTTTTTACTTTTATCTTAAACAGATTGTCCTTGTTGCACTGTCCTTTTTGAAGAATATATTTAAAATGCGTATCATCTTCCCAATATCTTCCAAGCGGAAACATCCTGCAGACCCCGGGTCTTGCATCATGTATTGCACATCTGTTGTCACTAAGCAGAAATCCACACGCATTAGTATCCGGGTTCATTCTCATATTCGGAAGCATAATCCCGTCAACAATATTTATCTCTATCTTATCATTAATAAGCTCGTTAAATGACTTTCCCGTCTTTTGTGTCAATCTGTATACATCATATGGGTCAAGCACTATTGAAGCTTCCATTCCTTTACAACATACCTGCCTGCACCCGGCACAATTGCCTGTATCTGCCTTTACACAGTCATTTTCCGAATAAAGTTTTCCGTCAGATATTTCTTCAAGACTTTCCTGTCTAATCATATTCTTTTACTCCGTTTCTTTTGCAAATATCGAAAAGACAGCATTTTGTGCAATGCGGCTTTGTTCTTGCCGTACAGACATCACGCCCGTGACAGACCAGCCTGTGGCACAAATCGCTTCCCTCTTCCGGCGGAACTATCTTCCATAATGCCATCTCAACTTTTTTTGGCTCTTTTTCGTCTTTTACAAGACCAATTCTGTTTGACAGCCTTATGCAATGTGTATCCGTTACTATAGCAGGCTTCCCAAACACATCTCCCATTATAAGATTGGCACTCTTTCTTCCTACCCCCGGCAGCTTTAAAAGTAAATCAAAATCATCCGGTACTCTGTCATTAAACTGTTCATGCAGCATTTTCATACATGCACTTATGTCTTTTGCTTTACTTTTGCCGAGTCCGCATGGATGAACTATTTTTTCAATATCATCAACATCTGCCCCGGCAAGTGCTGCCACTGACGGATATTTTTCAAATAATCCGGCAACAACCACGTTGACTCTCGCATCAGTACACTGTGCCGCAAGCCTTACACTTACAAGCAGCTTCCATGCTTCATCATAATCGAGTGTACAGCCTGCATCCGGATATTCTTTTTTTAGTCTATCTATAACTTCAAGTGCTAACTGTTTTTTAGTCATAACTAGTAATACTACTCCTTTATGCGATTACCGCTTTCCTGTCTTTTTAAGTTTATCACGCATATAGATAAAACTCAATAACAAAAGCTGGCAGGTTTTTGATACCTGTACACCGATATCAGAAACCTGCCAGACAATTAAAATAAATAAATTATTTATTCCATTCTGTAACTTTTTCTTTAAGCCAGTTACACCATTCGTCTACTCCCTCACCTGTTTTTGCGGAAATAGGGAATATTTTAAGATTCGGATTGCGTTTGTACGCATACTCACGCACTTTTTCCATATCAAAATCAAAATAATCGCAGACATCAATTTTGTTGATTATCATTGCATCGCAAATTGTAAACATAAGCGGATATTTAAGCGGCTTATCATCACCCTCAGGCACTGACAATATACATACATTCATTGATGCACCTGTGTCAAATTCAGCCGGACAGACAAGATTTCCTACATTTTCAAGGATTGCAAGGTCAAGGTCTTTTGTATCAAGTTCCTTAACGCCCTGTCTTGTCATATCGGCATCAAGATGACACATTCCGCCTGTATGAAGCTGTATTGACTTTGCATTGGTCTTTTCGGCTATTGTATATGCATCTACATCTGAATCTATATCAGCTTCCATAACTCCGATTTTTAAATCTTTTTCAAGACGGTTTATCGTCTGTACAAGCGTTGTTGTTTTTCCGCTTCCCGGTGCCGACATAAGATTTAAAAGAAATGTCTTTTCACTTTTTAACTCTTTTCTCAGCTTTTCAGCATCCGCATCATTATCTGCAAATACACTCTGCTTAACTTCAATAATCTTCATTTTGTCTGTCATTACATATTGCTCCTGTCTGCTGCTGCTTTATAATATCTGAAATCCGTAAAAATTTCACCCTTATACGGATTTGTCTTAGTCTTTACTGACTTATAAATGATGTATGCAAGTGCAATTACATTAACAATGAGTGCTGTAGCAGATACTATTGTCATTGCTGTAGGGTCAGCATTTACTGATGTTCCCGCTGCAATTCCGTTTAATGTTCCGTCAGCATACTGCTTTGTAAGTGTTGCCCATGGATAAATCTGTGTTCCGTCTGACATTGTTTCCTGGAAAAGAGGGAACACCTGTGCAAACATACACCATACACACAATGTGTTTGCCCTGTTCATAATCCAGCCACCCTTGTTCCAGCAAAGTGCTGCAATTGTAGGTGCAAGTAAAAGTGCTACACCACAGAACCATGAATGTGTTGGGAGACAGTTGTATGTATAAGCAAAATTCCATACATCGTAAACAAGGATATATACCCATATCATATCAGGCCATATCATATCTTTTTTATCTTTTGATGAATATACTGCCCACCAACCAGTCATACAGAATATGTTAATCAGACCTGCAATACCATTCATTACATTGTGCCATCCACCATAAAGCCATACATCTTCTGATGAAAGCCACCATTTATACCATCCGTTGATTGCTGATTCAAAATCACTTGCAACAGCAATAAGAATATTAATTGCAACTATTACAAACGGATATGCCTTAAACCAATGTGTCTTACCGATTCCCCAGCCATACTTTATCATCATAAAACCAATACAACCTGCAAGTGATGCATAAAGCTTCATATAGTGGAACCAGCCGTTCATATAAACATGTGTCTGGTTTTCAACAGCCCATGTCTGTCCTGCTGCCGCACATGCTGCAACGACAATAAAATATATTGTAAGCACAACCGGTACAGCACCAAATATTATAAGGCCACCAAGCTTTGTACGTCTTGCAACCTCATTTAAAAGTATAAGTCCTACAAGGACTAAAATCATTGCTCCCCATTGATAGAGAGCATTTCCTCCGTAAACATGAAATAACATAGATTTCTCCTCCTTTGTTTATCAGCACGCTTCGATTTCTTTTATATTGCACTCATTTCCTACCGCAAGCCACGTATTATAACCTTTACAGTATGGACATTGTCTTCCATATTGCACTGTAGGATAAGTCTTTTCACAGTCATCGCAATACGTAACCGCCTCTATTTTTTCAATTATCAACTTTGAATCTTCAATAAGTTCATCTTTTTTACGGTAGTATTCCCAACAATCTGTGAGATAACTTTCCACTATGCCTGACACTTCTCCGATTTCAAGTGTGACACTGCCGATTTTACTTACATTTTCCTGCAATGCTACATGTTTTAATGTCTTGGCAACATGGACTATAATTCCCAATTCATGCATAAATTTCTCCAATCCAGCACGCTTATGCGTGGCATGCTATACTTGTGTGCACACAAATCCTGCTTGCTTATTTTTTATCTTTGTTAAACTTAATCTTGATTTCTCTCTTAATCATATAAGGAAGAATCTTTTTAAGTTTATCTTCTGATTTTGTCATTCGGCTTGCATCAGGCAGGTCTCTTGAAAGATGTATAGCATCAAATTCGCACTTTGTTGTACAAAGTCCGCATCCGATACATTTGTTAGGGTCTACAACTGTAGCACCACATCCAAGACATCTTGAAGCCTCTGTTTTAAGCTGTTCTTCTGTGAATATCTCACGTAAATCCCTGTATGTTGATGCTGCATCGCCTGATTTTCTGCCCGGTCTTTGTCTCTTTGCATTATCATACTCTTCAATGTCAAGATTATTCTTATCAAGCTCAATGAAATGTCTTAAATCTCTTGCAAGTGTGAGACTATGACCCTTATGTACAAATCTGTGAATTGATACACAACCTTCTTTTCCGGCTGCAATTGCATCTATTGCAAATCTAGGTCCTGTATATACATCACCGCCGACAAAAATATCCGGTTCTGCCGTCTGATATGTAACAGGATCCGCTTTTGCAGTACCATTTTTATTAAGTTCAACTTTTGTTCCTGCTAAAAGATTTCCCCAGATAATCTGCTGTCCAATTGAAAGAAGAACATTATCGCACTCTATTGTAATAGTATCATTCTCGTCATATACAGGAGCAAATCTCTTTTCTGCATTAAATACTGAAGTACACTTTTTAAGAACAACAGCTTTGACTCTGCCATTTTCAGTGATAATCTCTTTTGGTCCCCAGCCGTTGTTAATGCTGATATTTTCTTCTAATGCCTCTTCAATCTCATCTTTTGCTGCCGGCATCTCATCACGGCTTTCAAGACAATACATAGAAACATCATCTGAACCTGCACGAAGTGCTGTTCTTGCAACATCCATCGCAACATTGCCGCCGCCGATAACAACTGTTTTGCCACTAAGCTTCATATGTTCCTCATCTTTATTTACTTTGTTAAGGAACTCTATTCCGCTCATGACGCCCTTTGCATCTTCTCCCGGAACTCCTGCCATTCTTCCGCCTCTCGCACCGATAGCTATATAGAATGCTTTGTATCCTTCATCACGAAGCTGCTGTATCGTCACATCACTTCCGACATCAATGCCAAATCTGAATTCAACACCCATAGTCTTAAGCACTTCTATCTCTGCCGCAATAACATCTTTTTCAAGCCTGAATGACGGAATACCATTAAGAAGCATTCCTCCGGCTTTGTCTTCACGCTCGAAAACTGTTACAGGATAGCCTTTACATCTTAAATAATATGCTGCTGACATACCGGCCGGTCCTGCACCAACTATGGCAATCTTTTCTTCAAACTGCTTACCTTCATGATTTACAGTCTTAGGAATATATCTGTCTTTTTCATTAATCTCTTTTGCTGCGATGAACTTTTTAATCTCATCAATTGCGATAGGCTCATCAATCGTGCCTCTTGTACAGGCATCCTCACATCTTCTGTTACATATTGCACCACATACTGCCGGAAATGGATTTTCATTTTTGATAAGCTTCAACGCATCCATATATCTGCCCTGCGATGCCATCTTTATGTAACCCTGTACAGGAAGATGTGCCGGACAGGCGGTCTTACAAGGTGCTGTACCTGTATCATAACAGTTAATCTTTGCACTATCCCTATAATCTGGATCCCATTTTTCTTTGCTCCACTTAACTGCATCAGGAAGCTCCGCCTGCGGATATTTAACAGGACCATCCTTTGTACAAAGTTTCTGTCCGAGCTTTGCTGCTCCTGTAGGACAAAATTCAACGCATCGTCCGCATGCGACACACTTATCTGATTCTACACTCGCACGATATGCTGAACGCGAAAGGTTCGGTGTGTTAAACAATTGTGAAGTTCTAAGTGCGTTACAGACACCCGGTGCACAGTTACATATTGCAAATATCTTATCTTCACCATCAATGTTAGTAATCTGGTGTACAAAACCGTTATCTTCGGCTCTTTGCAATATCTCAAGCACTTCATTGAGGTCTATATAACGTCCCTTTCCGGTCTCAACAAGATAATCAGCCATATCGCCTACACCGATACAAAGCTCACCCTCAATCTCACCGGTACCCTCACCGCGGACTCTCTGCTGTCTTCTGCACGAACATGCTCCGACTGCATATTTATTTTCATATTTCTTTAACCAGTATGAAATATGCTCAACACTTACTGACTGCTGTGTTGCCGGAATAGCCTGTTCAACAGGTATAACGTGCATACCGATTCCTGCACCGCCAAGCGGTACCATCGGTGTGATTTTTTCAAGCGGAAGTCTTGACATATTCTCAAAGAAATCTGCAAGTTCAGGATGTTCTTCAACCTGTTTTTCATTCATCATCATAAACTCAGCACAGCCCGGAACAAACATAGGAAGTATGTACTGCTTTACATGATCTTTATTTTCCCAATTATATTCTATAAGACCTATAACGCTCATTTCCTGTAAAAGTTCTTCTGTGCGTTCCAGACTTTTTCCGCACTTTTTGGCAATCTGTGGTGCCGTTGCAGGTACTCTTACTTTCATAGAAAGTGCAACTTCTGCCATCTCATCGGTTATAACACCGGCAAGGCCCCAGTATTCAGGGTCTTTTGTCGTAACCTTGACACCGATTCTGTCTGTAATCTTCTGACCCAGCTTCAGAATCAGTTCTCTTTCTTCTGCCATATTTATCCTCCGTTCAGATTGTTTTAATTATAGTACAATTATACTACCCGTTTGTTAAAAAAACAACAATTTATAAACAATTTGATTTACAAATTTAGTCTATTTGATTAACTTTTGTGCATATGCTATTATGATTAAATAAAATAAAGAAAGGACAGGATTAATCACCGTGACAATTGCAGACTACACTCTTGAATATATAAATGGCATTCCTTATCTTATGCCTTATGGACAATCTGTTGCAGATTTAAAAAAATGTGTGAAACTCAATGACACCGGCATTTTTATATGGAACAGCCTTTCCGATGGCTTTGGAAGAGATAAAATTTTATCTGAAATGTGTAAAAAATACAATGCCGTTACTCCCGATGATAAAACTATTCTTTCTGACGATCTTGATTCATTTTTAGACATACTTACAGCCTACAGGGTTTTTGAACGTGAAAATGATATTATAACCCTGCCGGATAATTCTAAACCGCATCATTTAAGAATTAATACAATTTCTATATGCATCAATGCACCGGATGAATATGTTTCAGACAATTTTTCCATTTTCCGCTATGATGACAATGAAGATTTGTCATTTGATACATTTAAGGATACAGTGCATGACGATATTACAATTAATATAACGCATTTTATTCCGTTTTTTCATCGTGGAAAAAAACAGGTTTTAAGAACTGATGAACTCACTCTTCTTGAAGATGATTCATTTTACATATGCAGATATAACAAACCATACGGACTGATTGAATGGCATCTTTCAAAGGACGGACGCACATGTAATATGTACTGTAAACGCACATCTGATACAGATTCAGACAAACCGGACATAAGTGAAGAAATATTTTTTGCCATAAGAACAATCTTTCTTTATAATGCTTCTTTTAAGGGAATGTATGCCATACACTCGGCATCAGTCCTTTATAAAGATAAAGCATGGCTGTTTTCAGGTCATTCAGGTGCCGGGAAATCAACGCATACAAATATGTGGAAAGAACTTTTTAACACGCCTGTCATTAACGGTGACTTAAATCTTATAGATATAAATACCACAGATGGAATTCCTGTAGTTATAGGAATTCCGTGGTGCGGTACTTCCGGCATTTATACCAGCCGCAGTTACCCGCTTGGCGGAATAACTTTTATAAAAAAAGACATTACTGACCAAGTTAGGCGAATTGACGGTGACGACGCTGTTTTAAGTATTGCACAACGCATGATATCACCGTGCTGGAATACCCGACTGCTTGAAAATAATCTTGCAGCATCAGAAAAAATAGCTGCCGGAATTACAGTTTTCAGACTCTGCTGCACCAAAAATCCTTCATCCGCATTTTTAATGAAAGAAGAAATCGACAATGAATATCATTAAACATATTATAAGGCGAATTAAAGAAGGCATGTTAAAAGACATGCTCCGACAGACTGTATGGATTTACGGATATGCACGACATTACTGGAAATCTATGATTTTTTATACACTTTCGGGGCTTACCGGAACTGCTATCGGACTGTTATCAAGTATTATTTCCAAAGATTTAGTAGATATTATAACCGGCCACCAGACAGGTGAACTCTTGAAAACCTTCTGCATGATGATTGGTTTTACAATTGGAAGTCAGGCAATATCACAGTTTACTTCATACCTTTCATCAAAGATAAGCATACGTGTTGACAATGAAATAAAAGCCGATATCTACGAGAAAATGTTATCGACTGACTGGGAGGCAATAACACATTATCACACAGGTGACCTGCTTGTCAGATGGAGTTCGGATGCATCCAATATTTCCAACGGAATATTGAGTTTTATCCCGAATCTTATAATTTATCTTTTCAAATTTATTATGGCTCTGGGCATTGTTATTTACCATGATGCAACATTTGCCATATTTGCATTAATCGGCATGCCTGTAAGTGTACTTATGTCAAGAAAACTCATGAACCGCATGGTCAATAATAATAAAAGAAGTGCCGCTCTGAATGCCGAAATGTCTGGCTTCAACCAGGAGTCACTCTCTAACATACAGACAATCAAAGCTTTTGACCTTATAAAATTGTATTGTGAAAGATTAAAAGATTTACAGACTAAATACCTGAAAATGAGACTTGAATTCAACCGCATGTCAGCTGTGACATCATTTATTATGGCTATTGTGGGAATGGCAGTATCTTACAGCTGTTACGGCTGGGGAATTTACCGTGTATGGAGCGGTGCTATAAGTTATGGTACTATGACGCTTTTCCTCTCACTTTCAGGTCAGCTTACAGGAACTTTAAACTCACTTATCTCACTTGTTCCTACAGCAATCAACCTTACTACCTCTGCAGGCCGTCTCATGGACATTCTTAACATGCCACGCGACGATTACTCGCAGACCGAAGAAGTTACACAGCTTTCCGATATGGGAAAAAAATATGGCATACGCCTTGAAATCAGCAACATGTCCTATAAATACAACTCAGGTACAGAAGTTTTTAAAAATGTCTCTTTTGAGGCTGCTCCACATGAAATTGTGGCACTTGTCGGTCCTTCCGGTGAGGGAAAAACCACTATGCTCCGCATTCTTCTCTCTCTTCTTCATCCATACGAAGGAACGTGCCTGCTAAAAAGCGGGGAGAATTACAATAACAGTCTTACACTTTCGCCTGCCGCAAGAGCATTATTTTCATATGTTCCACAGGGAAATACTATGTTTTCCGGCACAATTGCTGACAATATGAGAAGTGTAAAGCCGGATGCAGCAGATGCTGAAATAATTGAAGCTTTAAAGCTTTCATGTGCATGGGAATTCGTTTCGGAACTTCCTGACACAATCAACAGTGAAATAAAAGAACGCGGCGGCGGATTTTCCGAAGGTCAGGCACAGCGTCTCTCAATTGCCCGTGCAATCCTTAGGAAATCGCCTATTCTCCTGCTTGATGAGGCCACTTCCGCACTCGATGTTACAACAGAAAGAAATGTTCTTAAAAATATTATGAAAGATGATTACCCTCGTACATGTATTGTAACAACTCATCGTCCTACTGTTCTTACCATGTGTGACCATGTATATTCAATCCATGACATGCAATGTACTCTTCTTAATGATGATGAGATTGAGGAAATCACAAGAAATTTTTAAATGTGTTATGAAAATCACAAAAAACCGCATCATCGGCAAAACCGGTGATGCGGTTCTATTATGTTATCTTAATTAATTATGCATTATCTGTCATATAAGCATATGTTACAGATAATCCTGCCTCTGATGTTACAATAACATCACCCATTCCGATGTTATCCTTTGGATTATTCCAATATGAAAATGCAATCTTAATCTCCGGACCCGATGTAAGTACAGGCGTACCATTAGAACTACTGTATTCTACAGACTGATTAAATCCAAGCGTTAAAAGCTGCTGGCTGCATGTATGACTTGTATCATGTCTTGCATTAACCTGAATTCTGTAATCGCCCCTGCCAAACTCCGGTCTCTGATGTATATTAGTTGTGACTGTATAACAACCACTCGCTGCATAAACCCCTTCAGCAACATCGTCACAACCTACAACTACAGGTTTCTTGTAATCGGTCATAAAAATCCACCTCCAAAAAAACTAATACCTTCAGTAACTATTATAGTATATCATATGTCAGGCATATGTCAATTTGCATATTTTTTTATTTTTTATTTAGTCATTCTTCTAAAATGTAATAATTTAACGCGTTACTCTTGCATGAAATCAAAAAAAAGGATATATTTTAAATATCAATTTTTAAAGGAGTTTTATAATGGAACAAAGAGAATCCCTTGGCTCCCGCCTCGGTTTTATTCTGTTATCTGCCGGTTGTGCAATCGGCATAGGTAATGTTTGGAAATTTCCATACATAACAGGACAATATGGTGGCGGAGCTTTTGTTGTTATCTATCTTATATTCCTTATTCTTATGGGTGCTCCCATTATGACTATGGAATTTGCTATCGGCCGTGCCAGCCGTAAAAGCCCATTTCTTGACTGTAAAGTGCTCGAAAAGCCGGGTACAAAATGGCACTATCATGGTTATCTTGCCATTGTCGGCAATTACCTTCTGATGATGTTTTATACGACCGTAACAGGCTGGATGCTTTACTATTTTTATAAAAGTCTCACAGGTCATTTTAATAATGCATCAGTTGAAACAGTAAGCACAACTTTTACAAATATGACAGCAAACCCATATATCCTTGTCGGATTTATGATAATTACAGTTGTTATTGGATTTCTTATATGCTCACTTGGTGTACAGAATGGTGTTGAAAAGATTACAAAGGTAATGATGCTTGCACTTCTTGCACTTATTATATTACTTGCAATTCACAGCATGCTTCTCAAAGGCGGTACTGAAGGACTTAAGTTTTATCTTGTTCCTGATTTTAACAAGGTTGCCGAAATCGGGCTGTTTAATGTTATTGTTGCTGCAATGAATCAGGCATTTTTTACATTAAGTCTCGGAATTGGTGCTATGTCAATCTTTGGAAGCTATATTGGAAAAGAACAGTCACTTTTTGGTGAATCAATAAGAGTTTGTATACTTGATACATTTGTTGCTATATTTGCCGGTCTCATAATTTTCCCAGCATGCTCTGCATTCGGTGTCAATGCTGACAGCGGTCCAAGTCTTATATTTGTGACACTGCCTAATATTTTCAGCAATATGACAGGCGGACAGATTTGGGGAAGCCTCTTCTTCCTCTTTATGTCATTTGCAGCATTTTCAACCGTAATTGCCGTATTTGAAGGTATTATTGCATGTTTCATGGATATGACAGGTGTTTCACGTAAAAAATCATGTTACATTAATATTATAATTATGATAATACTTTCACTTCCATGTGCGTTGGGCTTCAATATTTTATCAGGAGTTAATCCTCTCGGTGCCGGCTCAACAATCCTTGATTTTGAAGACTTCCTTGTAAGTGATTTAATACTCCCTATAGGGGCACTCATCTATCTTTTATTCTGTGTATGCAAAAATGGATGGGGCTGGGATAACTTCATCAAAGAAGCCAATACCGGAAAAGGCATTAAGTTAAGCAGCAAATTAAAAATATATCTTACATATGTACTTCCGCTTCTTATTATTTTCAAATTCATAATCGGATTAAAAGCTAGATTTTTTTAAATCTGTATTATTCTAAAAATAATACAAAGGCAGCGGAATCCTGACACATTTCCAAGTGTTAAGTTTCCGCTGCTTTTTTGTTTTTCTTATTTCCATGGTCTGTTTTGTGAATTCTGTGGCTGCCATGAATTTCCGGCCGCCGTAGTCATAAGATTTGCTGTATATGCATCTTCAAGTGCATATCTTAAAGGATAAACTTCTTCTCCTCCGTCAACATATTTTTTCATTCCAGCCAACACTCTCGCAGCCGCTGTTTCATCTTCACCAAGTCCGCATATACCAAAAGGCGGAATGTACAATTTTCTTCCCCGGAAACTTACTGCCAGTATTTCTCCTGTTTCCTCATCTTTATAAACATCCATTTTTTCTGATGCAGCAACATTATTATCTTTCAGGAAATATACCATATTATCTGTTATCTCGCCTCTTGTTCCACGAACATTTATAAATCTGTTTCTTATATCACTTCTGTACTGGTCTGACATAAAATCATAAAATGCTGTCTTTTCGTTGTCATATTCCATAATAAGGTGCTTTTCTTCTTTACTTACAACATCACCTTTTGTAAGAATTTCGTAACGTGTTTTTGTATCAGTGACTTTCATCTGATATGCTTTTCCTATAACATTTACATCATTTATTCCTGTATCAAGAAACTCACGTATTATGCTGACTGCATGATAATCATGCATACATGATATAGTCATTGAAACAGGTTCACCTATAAGACTGGATTTTACTATCTGTATTCTTGCATCATATGTCGGATAAAATGCATACTGTTCAGCAACCTGCAGCTTATTACACGTATAATTGTTGTTTTTTATATTTTCCCATACCTGAAAAAGTCTGCCGTTATCGAGCGAAACCGGGGTCTCTGAAAGAACCGGAATTCCGATATTCAGCCATTTTTCAACCGTATCACACATAAGTGTTTTTGTAACAGCTGATACAACAAAATCAGGCTTTGAATTTATCATATCTTCATCTTTACATGTCACAGGAAAATCGAATTTTTCTTTTACTCTGCATGCTGATTCCTCACTATGACAAAGAACCATACATATTTCAAACTGTTCAGGAAGTGCTTTTGCTATTCTGAAATACAAAGAAGCTCTGTAGCCTGAACCTAGCACACCAAATCTTATCATATTATGCCTCCTTATTTTCTTCTAATTCTGTGAAACTGCGGCTTAATGGTAATTTCCTGTATCACCGCACCGTCCCTGATATTTATTATATATTCAACAGTCTGTGCAACCTCTTGTGGCTCAAGATGTGCCGCCATATCCTCATCTTCTTTAAAATCAGCATTCCTGTATAAATCAGTGCTTGTCATATCAGGATGAACTGACACGACTTTCACTCCATATTTTCTTGCCTCATCAAACAGACTTCTCGAAAATGCCGTAAGCCCCGCCTTTGACGCACCATATGCACATCCATGCGGACTTGGCTGTAGTGCAGTAACTGATGAAATATTAATTATAAATCCTTTACTTTTCTTTAACTGACGCAGTGCAAGCTGCGAAAGAATCATCGGTGCTTCAAAATTAGTTCTTACAATTTCCTTTATCTTTGCCGCATTAAGTTCTTCATGTAAACCATAATAACCGACACCGGCATTATTTATAAGAATATACAATTCATTCTCCGACATGATTTTTTTTAAAATCTGCGTTATTTTTTCTGTATCTGTTATATCACATTCTATAATGTTGAATTGTTCTTCTTTATGTACTTTTGAAAAATCTCTCGCAATTCCAAAAACTTCATATCCGTTTTTTACAAGCATTCTGCTTATCGCAAGACCTATTCCTGATGATGCTCCTGTTACAACCGCCGCTTTTTTCATATTTTTGTTTCTCCAGTCACAATCTATAATTTTATTATTTTTCCTGCCGCTCCCATAAAAATATTTTATCTTTTTCAACGTATCTGCTTACCATCGATACCATGTAATCTTCCATATCTCTCATAATTTCATCCGGATAATGATAATATCCATTATCATTTTTATATGGGAACTGAACAGCTGCACTAAATGGTTCTTCTTTACGCATGTTTTTCATGTACTCCGCAGAAATCCTAAATGTTCCGACACTTATATCAAGAAGTTTATTTAAGTCAATTCTGCCTGTTATTTTGTCAAACATTTCTGTATAAACACTTTTCCAGTTTTTACAATATATCATTGGGTCAAATGCAATCCGCGTTTTTAACCCCTTATCTAATGCAAGTTCAACGCAGCTGATTCTTGAATCAAGAGAGGCTGTTTTGTGCTCGAATTTGGAAATAATTTCATCAGGTGACATCGTAAATGCAAATATAACATTGTCTGACGGGGCAATTTCTTTTAAAAATTTTTTACATGAACTTTTTGTTCTTATCTCAATTTTTAAATCAGTATGTCTTTCTGCAAAATCCACCCATCTTTTTGTATATCCGAAAATATTTTCTACTGCAAGCAAATCTGTATCATATGAAACGCAAAGATATACAGGATGTTTTTGCAGCAATTTATACACTTCATCAAAAATGTCGTCTAAATTAACAAACAGTACGACATTTCCTGATGGATACATGCCTTTAAGATAACAATACTCACAGTCAAACACACAATTCATCATACATGATGTATAATAAAAATGTTCATTTCCAAAGCTCTGGCATACAGGTGCACCAGCATATACAAGATTATTTTCTTTTTTTGCAATTATAAGATTCTGTGTCCTGTGCTGTAAAACCGATGACTGCCGGCTTCTGCAGAACACATCTTTGTAGTGGTCGATATATATAATGTGTGACTGTGGAAATTTATTCAGGATTCTTACTGTATCGGGCATATCCGCAACCGATTTTTCAACATATATATGCGAAAAAAAACTGTTATAATAATCTGCTTTTAAGTTGTTCAAATCTCTTTTTTCCTTCTCTCTTATCATTACACGGCATCATATTTTCTTCATACATCTTACACACAACACCATTAATATCTATATTTTCAATAAAGCAATATCTTATATACTGCCTTAATTCATATTCCATCGTTTTTGAACAGCACAAATCCCGGCAAAGCTTGTCTGCAAGCTGCTTTTCCTTTGCTGCCTTTTCATCACCGGCACATGAAATATCATTCAGAATATCACGAAGCCTGTTTATATATTCACCAATAATATTAATATGATTTTCCACAATTGCAGTTATATAATCCGGCGTTATCCCCTCTGTATCACCATTATCAGAGAGAATTTTTACAAAACTCATCTCATGCGGTGCAAAAAAGTACGCCCCTGCCTGCCATACAAATGCTGCTTCCATATCGTATAATGCTGTACCTGATGTATTCTGTGGATTTTTGTCGTTTTTATTTTTAAAAAGAACGGCAGATGTTATAATTTCCGCTTCTTTAAAAGGATTTTTATATATCATATCAGGATAAAATGTACGTTTTGATGATTCATCCGTAATTTTGCTGCATATGTATATTTCATCCGAAGCCGATGCTGATGCACAAGTTCCGATATTTACAAGAAAATTTTTGTCTACTTTCAAATCAAGCTTTGCACATACACCCGCTACCGATGACGCAGCAGCAGCATTACCTGTCCCTGTAATAATTAACAATATTTCTTTTTCTTCATTTGCAAATACTGTAAACGGCATATATGACTCATCTTTTTTTAATCTGTATTTCTCAATCAGCGGTTTTGCCTCGCAGTAAATTGCCATTGCCAAAATTATCATTTTCTGCACTCCGGTCACATTCAATTTTTCATTATTATAGCAAATCTTCCCGTTTTTTTCCTGTTTTTTCTTTAATTTTAATAAATTAATTCACTGTTTAACTTTAAATTCCGTTCTTTATCATATATAATTTTATATAATAACGTATGCAATCTGCCCGCAGATACATATATCCACATAACTATGAGAAACACGCTCCGCGAGTTTCTCAAGTTATCGCGGCAGTCGCCAAGGTCTCGTGCAAGCACGGACTTTGGCTCGTTACACACGTAAATAATATGCCACAAAAAATATCTATTGTGGCAGAATGGAGTATTTATGAAAAAATTAGGTTTCGGAACTATGAGACTCCCTCTTATTAATCCAGAAGATAAGACAAGCATTGACCAGAATTATTTTAATCAGCTTGCAGATAAATTTATTGAAAAAGGATTTAATTATTTTGATACAGCATATCCTTATCATGATGAAAAATCAGAAGGGGCGATTAAAAAAGCCCTGACCGAAAGGTATGACCGCAAAGATTACATACTTGCAGACAAGATGCCTACCATTCTTGTAAAATCCGGTGATGAATATCCTATGTACTTTAACAGACAGCTTGAAAGAACTGGTGCCGAATATTTTGACTATTATCTTATGCACAACATGGGAAAAGACAGATATGCAAAGACCACTGAATTCGGTGGATTTGAATTTGCCGAAGAGATGAAAAAAGAAGGAAAAATCAGAAAATTTGGATTTTCATTTCACGATGATGCCGAAACTCTTGACAGAATCCTTACAGAACATCCTGATGTCGATTTTGTACAGCTTCAGATTAATTATTTTGACTGGAATAACAAAATAATACAATCTCATCTGTGCTACGAAACTGCCGTAAGACACGGCAAACCTATTATTGTAATGGAGCCTGTAAAAGGGGGGACTCTTGCAAATCTCCCAAAAGAAGCTGCTGATTTGTTAAGAGATTTTAATCCAGATGCTTCACCAGCATCATATGCTCTCCGGTTTGCTGCTTCACTTGATAATGTTTTTATGGTTTTAAGCGGCATGAATACAATGGAACAGGTACTTGATAACACTTCTGTTTTTGATAATCTCACACCGCTTAATGAAGATGAAAAAGAAATTCTTGAAAAAGTTATTAAAATAATTGAAAAATCGGTTGAAATTCCTTGTACATCATGTGGCTACTGTATGGAGGTCTGTCCGAAAAACATACCTATCCCGCAGCTTTTTGGTCTTTACAACAACTATAAAATTAACAATAATTTTTCAAACATGTACCACAACCGCATAATTTATAACCGTGGAAAATCTTCCGACTGTCTGAACTGCCACCGCTGCGAAAAGAACTGTCCGCAGCATATTGCAATTCCTGACAATCTCAAAAAGATTGCAGCCTTTGAAAAATAATATGTAAAAAATAATTAATTAATAAAAAGCAAAAACCGCCAGATCCGTTATTGCACGGATTCTGACGGTTTTATGTATACACTAAAATTGATTTTTAATTTTAATCAGCCCATCTCTCCACGAATGTCCCGTGTAGGCGGATCCATCGGATAATTACCTGTAAAGCAGGCATCACAGAATCCCGTTCTTCCACAAATCATCTCGCTTAATCTGTCAACTTCAAGATAACCGAGCGAATCTGCTCCTATTATTTTACAGATTTCATCTACTGTCTTTCCTGTAGCGATAAGCTGGTCTTCTGACGGAATATCTGTACCGAAATAACAAGGATGTTTAAACGGCGGTGAGCTTATACGCACATGAACTTCCTTTGCTCCGGAATTTTTAAGAAGGCTTACAATTCTTGCACTTGTTGTACCTCTTACGATTGAGTCATCAATCATAACAACTCTCTTTCCGGCAACTGCTTCTTTTAATACGTTAAGCTTAACCTTTACGCTGGATTCTCTCTGTGCCTGTTTTGGCTTAATGAAAGTTCTTCCAACATAATTATTCTTTATAAATGCGTTGCCATATGGAATACCTGACTCAAGCGAAAATCCAAGTGCAGCCGGGTTGCCTGATTCTGGAACACCAACAACCAAATCAGCATCTACCGGATGGGTCTTTGCAAGAATACGCCCCGCATTAATTCTTGACTCATATACTCCCATTCCATCAATCTTGCTGTCAGGTCTCGCAAAATAAATATATTCAAATATACATCTTGCATTTTTTTTCTGACAAAGCGATGTATCAGATTCAATTCCTTTGCTTGTAATTGTTACCACTTCACCAGGAAGCACATCTCTTACAAATTCTGCACCTACAGTATCAAGAGCACATGTCTCTGATGATAAGAAATATGTATTATCTCTCTTACCAATGCAAAGAGGCTTAAATCCCAATGGGTCTCTTGCTCCAATAAGCTTTCTTGGACTCATGACTACAAGTGAATATGCACCTTTTATCTTTAACATAGCATTTTTAACTGCCTCTTCGACAGTTCCTACTTTGAGTCTTTCTCTCGCAATAAGGTATGCAATTACTTCTGAATCAATAGTTGTCTGAAAAATAGCACCTGTATATGACAATTCTTCACGCAGCTCTACTGCATTAAGAAGATTACCATTATGTGCCATACCGAGTGTTCCCTTGACATAATTAAGAACAAGAGGCTGTGCATTCTCACGGACACTGCTGCCAGCTGTCGAATAACGCACATGTCCAACACCGATATTTCCTTTTAATTTTTCAAGATTTTCCGGATTAAATACTTCATTTACAAGACCCATATCTTTGTAAGACATTACCTTGCCCTTAGGACCATTGGTATCACTTACGGCAATACCGCAGCTTTCCTGTCCTCTGTGCTGTAATGCAAAAAGACCATAGTATATTGTAGATGCAACGTCTTCTCCATCAAAATCATATGCACCGAATACTCCGCACTCCTCATGAAGCCCGTCAAAATCGGCTGTATTCATAATATTATTGTTATCCATCAACTTCTCCATACTCTTATTTGTCTAAAATTATTTAGAAAATGGTGTGCCTGTTAAAAGTTCATATGCTTCTTTGTACTTGTCAACAGTCTTTGTTACAACCTCATCAGGAAGAAGTAAATCATTATCAGGATTTGCCTTTAACCAGTCTCTTACAAACTGTTTATCGAATGAAGGCTGTCCCTGACCAGGCTTATAGCCTTCCAATGGCCAGAATCTTGAACTGTCCGGTGTGAGCATCTCATCGCCGATTACCACATTGCCATCTTCATCAAGACCGAATTCAAACTTTGTATCAGCAATTATAATGCCTTTGCTGAGTGCATATTCTGCACATTTCTTATAAAGTGTGATTGTGCAGTCCTTTATTTTTGTAGCATAGTATTCGCCTTTTCCAGGAAATGCTTTTTCAAGAACTTCAATACTTCTCTCATATGAAATATTCTCGTCATGGTCGCCAACTTCAGCTTTTGTACTTGGTGTGTAGATTGGCTCAGGAAGCTTTTCAGACTCCTGTAATCCTTCAGGAAGCTTAATGCCACAGACTGTTCCGTTTTCTTTGTAGCTTGCCCAGCCGCTGCCTGTGATATAACCTCTTACGATACATTCAATAGGAAGCATCTTTAACTTCTTGCACTTCATGCTTCTGCCTTTATACTCATCCTTATGGAAGAATTCAGGCATATCATTAACATCTACAGAAATCATATGATTAGGAACTACGTCCTTTGTATAATCAAACCAGAACTTTGACATCTGAGTAAGAATAGCACCCTTATCAGTAATCTTGTTCTTCAGGATATTGTCAAATGCTGATATACGGTCTGTTGCAACCATTATCAAGCTGTCACCATTGTCATAAACTTCTCTTACTTTTCCTTCATAAAGTAATTTTAAGTTTTCCATTATAATCCTCCGTTTCTGTACATGTCTGTCCCAGCATAAGGACACATGCCATTATATTAATATTGATTAAGCATGTCACTTTTTAAAGCAACACAGATAAATTATATAACAAAGAAATATCAAAATCAATAATCTGTGTGTTTTATGCAAAAATAATATTCATTGTCAGTGTTCTTATATATTACTATGTATGATTTTGGAATCTCACCGTTCTGCGGTTTCTGATATTTTGTTGCACCTTCTATATATCTTGGATAAATAATATAATATGCCAGCAATTCCGCACCAGCTTCAATCATCCAATCCTCATCGAAAATTTTATCCGTATCCGGCTCTGTCTTTTCCTCTTCATAATAATATATCAGACTTCTCATTGCTTTATCCTCTACAACAGTTGCGTTAAGTTCATAAGGATATACCGTTATATTCTGATATGATAATGCCTTATAATCTCCGATTCTGCTTCTGTCAAAAGCATTATCAAGCTTTTTAAGCAATTTATCAGAAGAACTTCCACTTATTTTAAACTTTCCAATATAATCACCAGTATTTTCGTCATAATCAAATCGCACTTTTTTGCAAAACACTGGTATTGTGAAATCTTTTTCATACCACATTATGGTGTGTTTCATTATATACCTGGGACTTTTTATGTAAAATATTCTTCCTGCTATCACCAATACAATACCAGCGAGCAGAATTACTGGTATTATTGTTTTTTTATTTAATTTAATAAAATCACCTCCTGCTTTATCATTTGATTTATGTATTCTTATTCCATTTCAAATTTGGTCCTCCCCAGTCCTCCAATTCTGTATATACAACATGCTTTATGCTTATATAATATTTATTTTGTTTATTTTTATATACTGTCACAAAACTGTCTCTTTCTTTTCCATCATATTGATATAATGTATAATTCAAATATTTATCCGCATATATTTCATATATCGCTAAAATCTCCGCATCAGCCTCCGCAAGCCAGCTTTCTTCAAATAAATCTGCCGAATTTATGTCTTCTCTGTTATATAATGTATTATTTTTTTCTTTATCTTCTAACAACAGCCAATTCCATACCAACGTACTGTTTAATGTGTTAGAATCTATAATTTGTACATTTTTCTCATCAATCCACGGCTTCTTTTTCAAAGAAACATAACTTCTGTCATACAAATAATTTAATTTTTCCAATATTTTGTCTGCCTGTCTTTTGCTGATTTCAAACTTTCCGCAATAGCTTCCTGTTTTTATGTCATATTCAAA